>Ga0194121_10000781_pt1 | contig 55413 bp, 66 predicted proteins | sample TA2MahCa50mmetaG_FD_148609 | JGI IMG/M metagenome (GOLD analysis project Ga0194121, IMG submission 148609) | Freshwater microbial communities from Lake Tanganyika, Tanzania - TA2015020 Mahale Deep Cast 50m | ecosystem: Environmental > Aquatic > Freshwater > Lake | place: Tanzania: Lake...
ATCCACCCGGGCCTCCCGTTGTATTATTCACTATGGAGCCTATACGAAAACGCGGCACGAACGCTGCCCGGTCGGTCCCAAAACCCGGCTGAAAAACCTACGAGTTCTCTGCAAAATCTTCATTATTCATTTGATGAGCCAATTGAATAATGATAGGTGCGACCCCGCCAAGAGCATCCAATTTTGTCATGGCGGCTCCCAGGAATGCACGATCGCCGAATAGAATGGAAACAAACCCGCCTGGCCGCCGACACAGCTAACTCAAGCCAACTGTTCAGCCAACAAACCTTGCGCTTCAATGATTGCTTTGTTCAGACTCGCTGCCTGCGCCGTTAACCGCGCAACTTTTCGAAAATCATTTTCTCTGGTTGCCAGCAAGGAAGCCTTTCGGACCTGCTGCAATTCCGAGCGGAGACCTTCGATGTCCACAGTAACTTTGATGCTCTTCATAGATAGCCTTTCTATATTTGAGATGCTGATAAGCGTGGAATCTGGGCCTCCGCGTCGCCGCGTCTGCTTACGCCCTTCTCTGTGCAATCACTTCATGTTTCCACTCTGGCGTAACGGCCCAAGAGACGTCCAAATCCCTAGCGCTTACGGGAGTTTGATAATGCAATTGGGATCAAAAAAAATCCGACCCTGCCCACCTTTGGCCGCCAGTTTCATCAGGACCAGGTCTGGCTGAGGCTCGTTGTCCAGGTCGAGACGGACAGTCGAGTTATCGAAACAATCGACACCCGGGGTTTCCGGCAAATACACGCCGAGCCAAGTGCCGATCTGATTGTGAGGCGCAGCATGTTTCCGGGCGCGAACGCGCGAGGGCATGTAAACAATTCCTTCGATGAGCTCTGCCTTTTTGATGTGCGGCATGCGCTCGTAACGTCGCTCAAATTCCTCGCGCGAGAGCCGGTCGCCGGGTTCCAACAAAGGCTCCGCTCCGCTGCTAACCGGCGCCTCACTCTCAACAGGCTGTCCGCCAAGCGTTGCTATGTTCGGAGATTAACTCACGCGATTCTGAAGACAAGAGGCAATGTCGAATCGAGTGAACCGGCCTTAATTCTTGGTGCTATTGAGCTGCTTGCACCAATTCTCGACGGTGTCCGGGGAAGATTCGAAAGGGTTCAGCAGATTGAGCGAGTTGATCCCTTCGGCATCGATGACCTCCCAATCGACGAAGTAGCGTATGGGATGGTGTTTGAGCTGGTGCATGATGTGCGAGCGGATTTGAGCGCGCGTGTTGGTTGGCGCGTGCCGCGTCGCTTCAGCAATATCGTCCGCCGTGATCTCCCAAGCGGGCGGTGTTTGCGCGAGTGCCAAGCCCAAGTTGCGGGCGGGATCGACATGATGGAATTCGAGGTCTTGAGCGCGCAGCCAGGGATCGATCCACGGAATTTTCTCGCGTTCGATGAATTGCTGAAAGAGCCAGCGTTTGGTGATCCAATCCACTTTGCCCACGAGCGCTTCCGGTTGTTTGCCGAGGGCCGTGAGCGTTTCCTGCCAGACGTCCAGGACAACATTGGTCTCTTCGTCGCGCCCGTTGAATTCGCTGCGAGCGGCTTCGTAAAATTGGAAGAGCAGCTCGATGGCGTTTTCGCGCCGGCCATCCGCAAGCGTCGCCACCCAGGGGCCGTCAGGCTGGTGCGACATTCCCCGAAAACTGAGCACTGCATCGGCCAGCACGATTCGAGGCATGCGATCCAATTCCAACAAATCCAGCACCAACGACGTGGTGCCAACCTTCAAGAGGAGCGTGGTCGGCAGCACGCTGGTATCGCCATGCAGCAAGTGAAGCCGGCGGTACTTCCGCGCGTCGGCCAAGGGTTCATCCCGCGTGTTAATGATGGCTCGATTGAATTGGACCCATTCGAACAAGTCATTATTGATGTAGTCCGCGCGCTGGCTGATTTGAAAATGGCTGTCCGCGCCCGGCCGAATGAGATCGCCTCGCAGCTCGGCTCCAGGCGTCGCACCGACGCGACCGGCGCCGCCGTAAAGTTGGCGCAAGGTTAAAAAAGCCAGCAACGACAAAACATTGGTCTCGGTTATGGGGGTTGAAGAACGGCGGACCAAATAATTCTCGTGGCAGCCGAAGGTCGCGCCGGAGTAATGATCGATGTTGTTGCGGATGAAACTGACTTGATCGGACAAGCGCAAGTCTTTCACCGCCTGCACGAGAATTGCATCACCGGCGCGGTCATAGCGCAGCAGATCGATCAGTGAAAGACATTCTGGCGTGCAGTACTCGAGATGCCCCATATCCACATAGGCCCGTCCGCCATTGAAGAGAAAACCTCCGTTGCCCGCCGGCTCGTCCCAGTCTCGTTGATGCATGTCAGGCAGGCCATAGCGCGCCCGGTCGAAAATCCAGTTGCGCACGCGACCCACAGCGCTGGGCGGTCCGGAAGGGTCGTTTGTCAAACAACCATATTCCGTTTCCAGGCCAACGACACGGTTCATAAACCTACTTGGTTCAAGGTTAACATGTCGAAGCGCGCTTGCCTTTGGCTTTGTCGAGCCAGCCATCCGATCTCGACTATCTTGCCGTTGATTGCGTTCCGCCACCCTGCTCGGCGCTCATCTTCGGACGGTGGATTCTCTGCCAGACTTTTATTTTCCGTCAAGCACCACCACGCCTGCAACATCAGATCAGCGACTTGGCCACGATCCGCTTTGTCAGCTAATGCTTGCGCTAGCCAGCTTTGTGCTGCCGTCTCCGGATCAGGCTGGCTCGCCACAACCACCGCGCCTTTCGAGTGAGTCTTGAATCCGCCATCAAAGTGCAGCCGCAACAGCAAATCGTTTTCCGGATGGGCGCCCACCTCCGCGAGAAGCAGTTCGACCAAAAACGGCGCGCTAAAGATCTGTTCGAAATTCGTTTTCAATTGCGGACTTAATCCAAAACTCACCAGCCGCCGCAAACTCACATCTTCGGGCGCGCGCGTAAATGCCTCCATGTGCGCCGCGTCGATGGCGGCCTGCCGAATTTTCTCAATATCCGCCGGATGCCCCAAGCCGACGAGGGCATGCCGGTCAAAAAGTTCAAAGACCTTCGAATTGCCGCTCCCGACTCCGAGCAACAGAATCCCATCGGCCAAACTGGCGCCGAAGACGGGTGACCCTCCCTTGATTTGCTCCCGCACGTACTCACGGCGGTTGCCGATAGCTTCCAGCCAACGATATGGTTCCTCAATCATGCGCGCAAAAACTGACCCTGCTGTTCCGTGTCAACTGTTCGCACCCCATCTTCTCGCAGCACTTTGATCGTCGCAAACGTGCGCGCTTCCGGACTGACGCCGCCCGTGGCCGAGTCGAACTCCGAAGCCACCATGAGCAGACGCAGCGCGAATTGGACGGCTTCGCCCAAGCTCATCGCCTGAGGCTTCGGCTTCCCGTAACGTTCTTGAAAACTCAAAATGCTCCGGATTGTTCCGGAACCCGATCCAGAAGCCGCGTAACCTACAGCCTGGAATTGCGCGCCGAGCGGATCGTAAAAATAAATCTGGGCTTTCGCCGGTTTCACCGCATGGTTCAACCCTGCGAACAACGGCATCACAATACCGACGCCCTGCATTGTCATGGGGAGGTTGTCACGCAGCAATCGGGCCAGCGCGCGAACTTTGGCGGGAAGGCTGAGCGGCTGAAGCTGACTGCGGCGGTAGTACTCGAAGGATGTTTGCAACACCCGCGCCATCTCAAAGGCAGTCGCGGGAACTCCTGCAATCGCCAACAGCGAGGTTGCGTCAATCTCGATGACCTTATCGACGCGGTCGGTAACAATGAGGTTTCCGGCCGTTGCGCGGCGGTCCCCAGCCATTAACACGCCTTCGGAATACTCGAAGGCAAAAACCGTCGTGGCCTGGGTTTGGACGGGAGCAGCTGGAGAACTATCAGCCCGGATCGGCGAAAGGTGGCGCGCCGCGAGCAACGACAGAAAATCGCCTGCAATCGGCGCAGTATCGATCATTGGCCGGTGCGCTGGCGATAGCGTTTCGCTTGATCAGGATCGACCTTGCGCATCCGCTTCAACAGTTCTTCGACATTCGGCTTATCAACCTTTGGAGAACTGGGACCATCACCTCCACCGCTGGGTCCGGGAGCCATCGGCCGTGTTTTTTGAGCTTGGTCTGGCATAATCTTCTTCCTAAATTGGCATGTTCGCGATCATTCGTAAATCGTCCGGGGAACGTGCGGCATCTATAGCCTTAGCATACTGCACAATTTCACCGGGCGCGAACAAATCCAGCAACGAAATCTTAATCGGGCCATTGCTGCCTTGCAATGTAATGTGATCCCACTGCGCGGAGATCACGGCGGCCGCAAATTTCTGAACGCATTTTCCCCGGACATAAGCCCGGGTGGGCGGCGGATTGGTCACGGCCTCCCGCACGATGCTATCGTCTGGAACGCCCCGTATCATTCCAGATTGTTCCAACCCATAATACAAACCCGCAGCCTTATCAAGACGATGATATTCCAAGTCAAAACTCCGCAGCCACGGGTCATCATCCTCGAGGCCCTGCGTCGCCTGAAACTCGCGCACCAAGGTCAATTTCGCCACCCAGTCCAGCCGGTCCCGACACATCCGATAATCCATTTCCAAGTCATTCAATACCGTCTCCCAATCGGACAGCAACTCCACCTTCTCGGGAGAGGTTAGATCACAAACGTCGCGCACGAACTGCGCATAAGCCCGTTGTATTTCCAGGGCCGTCGAGGGTTGGCTGCCTTCCAACCCCACTTCCCAACGGAATTGAGGATCCCGCGAAATGGCAGGCAATGCTGCCAATGGATCCGCCAGCTTTGGAAGAGCCCGGTCCGGATCACGAACCAGAGCTTCCAGGACCAATGCCGTCGTCCCGATCTTCAAGCGCGTCGCAAAGGGCGACATATTCGCGTCACCCAAAATAACATGAAACCGGCGATAGCACTTCGGATTGGCATGCGGCTCGTCTCGAGTATTGATCAAGGGCCGGTGCTGCATCGTATCGACGCTCTGTAATTCGCTGAAGAAATCGCTTCGCTGCCCGATCTGAAAACCGGGAGAAATAAACTTGTCCTCAGCTTCGATTGCGAATTTGCCCGCTCCCGCGTAAATCTGCCGAGTGACCAGAAAGGCTTGCATGCCTTGCGCCAAAGTTTCCCAAGGCAATGAGCGGGGCAATAGATAGTTCTCGTGGCAGCCGTAACTGTGACCGAAAAAGTCGGTGTTGTTCTTGTAAAGGCGAACCGCGGCATTCCGTTGCTCGGAAAGGTGCTGGGCGCAAGCCATCAGAATACGTTCCCCGGCGCGATCGTGCGCCACTAACTCGGCAAAACTCCGGCATTCGGGAGTGCAATATTCGGGATGTGCGTGGTCGTTGTAAAAGCGCGCTCCATTACCCAAAACCAAGTCACTCTTGATTTCCACAAAGCTGAGTTCCCGCTCGGCATCCTGCGCAAAATAATTTGCTTCGTCGGTGTCCTGCCGCAGTTCGGGCACTCGGAAACCGCGCATATCCGCGTGCGGATCTTCACCTTCGTAATCCCAACACATCCATACACCGGGCTCGGTGGCGCTACGAACTAAAGCAATGGATTCAGCAACGACATCTATTTCCTCCTTCCCGTCGCAGGTGATGCCGATCTCCGTTTCGAGGCCAAATTGAATAACAGGGGAGCTCATGGCGCGGATGAGACGGGTAAGGACGGATTCCATTCCGTCCCTGATGTCGCCACGTTGGTGCGTCGGAAAAGTGAATGTGGGGCGCGGCGGACGCTCGTTGGGCTCGGGATTCTTTGCACGGCGTACCGTCTCGCTATCTTCAGGACAGCAACCGTCCCTAAACGATGCCACCTCCGAGCGTTTCCACCTTGCGCGGCCGAACTGGCCCCAGCCTGATCACATTGTCTGGATCGAAGTCAGTGAGCTTCATCCAGTCTTCTGTAATGTCTGTCGTTGGGAAGAGATCGTTCTCGGCGTATTCCTTATTCAAGGCATCCACGAGATCTTCGCGAGTGATGAGCGTCTCAAGTTTCGTTTCGATCGAACGCTTGATGGCAAAGCTCTTGGCGCGTTCCACGATGGCCGCCACTATGGCTCCGCTAGCCAGGTCGCCCCGGTACAAAACGTCCTTCTTCCCGCTGCGATAAACGACCTCGAGGAATTGATTCTCGGGAATCCGAGCAAAGTGTGCTTGGGTCGCCGCAACCGCCAGTTCTTTCTTTGGCTCGGCCAACGGAAGACTGTCGCGCAGGTAAATCTCGTAAATGCTTTGGACGCCGGCCAAGTCCGGCCGATGGACCTTGATCTTGCGGTCGATTCGGCCTGGCCGGAGGATGGCCGGGTCGATAAGGTCCGCCCGATTCGACGCCAGAATGACCACGACATTTTTCAGCGGTTCCAAACCATCCATCTCCGTGCAAAACATTGGCACGAGCGTGCTGAGAATGCTGTGATAACGGCCAGCCCGGCGCGTGCCTAAAACCGATTCGGCTTCATCGATGAATAAGAAGGCCAAGGCGCCATCGTTCGCTCGTTCGCGGCATTGAGCGAAAAGATCGCGCACTTGTCGTTCAGATTCACCAACCCACATGTTCAAAATCTCAGGGCCTTTGACATGGAGAAAGAATTCCGGACGATCGACGCCTGTCTGTGTTTTGATCTGCTGCCGCAAGTTGTAAGCGGTCGCCTTGCCGAGCAATGTCTTGCCACAACCGGGCGGGCCGTAAAGCAAGAAGCCCTTGGGAACAGTGTGTTCGAAACGCTTGAACAAATCCCGGTGCAAGAACGGCAGTTCAATCGTATCGCGAATCGCCTGAACGGCCTCATCTTGTCCGCCGATAGCTTGCCAGGGCAGCGGCGTGACCGTTTCCAAGGAACGATCGACCCGCTTGCCCATTCCAACCACTTCGAGAGCCACGCGCTGGTTGAGGTCGAGACGAACTTCCAGACCCGGTTTCAACTTTTCCTTTGCCAGCAAAGCCGAACGCAGCAGCACCAATGGGATCAGTCCAGTTTCCTGGCCAATCCGCAGCCGGCCGTCCGACAGCAGCTCGTCCAGGCGCACAATTGGTCCATTCCGATCAAAGCCGAGGCCTTGCACGACCGCGAAAGCTTCATTGCACAGGACGCGTTGTCCTACCTGAAGGCTTGTCAAAGGCATTTGTGGGTCGATGCGACAAACGTAATCGGTGCCGCCGACGCAAACGTGCGCTTTGTCAGGTTCAATCGGCATGAGAAATGTTCCGACGCGAAACGCCGGAGAACGCAGCTTCTCCACAATCGCGTCGAGTTTTTCGATCGCTTCCTGCGCTTGAAAATTTGTTTCCTCCAAGGTGGCGATGCGCTCGCGCAGATAGACGACGTCCATGATGGATGGATGTCGAGCCGGCAGTTTGCTGACGATCAGATCAACAATCTGCAGGGTGGAGAGAGTGTCGAGTTCTTCGCGTGAGAGCAAATCGGTTAAGGGAGATTGGCCTTCGGCAGGAGTGCCTGGTGGCCGGTTCGCTCCGGAAGGTGGGACCGGTTTCTTCTTTGACTCAGCCATGGCATGAAGGTAACCCGCTACGGTACTTTTGCAAATAGGGGATCACCTGGATTTCCATTAACTTTTTCGCCGGACAAAACGCGTTCGTCCGTCTGTTCAAGAATCTTTCGAGCGGCTTCCCGCACCGCCGCCGCCAGCTCCGGCGGATGCAGCACGACCGCATGGCCGCCCCAGCCAAGGACCCAGCGCTGAATTTCTGCCAGGCTCGAAAGTTTGACCCGCAATTCAACTCCGCCCTCTGGCAGTTCCCGCAAGCGTTGCGAGGAATGCCATTTCTTCTCGCGAATATAATCGGCTGCCAACTCATCAAATTGAATACGGATTTCATATTCGCCAGCGCCGGAATGGACGCCAAAGCTGTCACGCAGCCGGCGCTGCAGGGAAAACCGATGGGGCCGGAGGAATCTTCTCCCTGTATAGCTTACTTTTTGAATTCGAGTGGGAACAAAAGTCCGAATGTCTTTCCGCAGGTGATCGTAAGCAAAAAGGAACCATTCCCCGTTGATGTTGGCCAGATGATATGGATCCACTCGCCGAAGCTCCGGCGCCGCGTGGCCAGGTTTGCGATAGGCCAAGAGAACCTGCCGGCATCGCGCCGTGGCCTTGGCCAGTTCGTCAAAGATTTCGAGATTCACGACCGGCTCAGCACTCGTCCGGAACGAAATGCTTTCATCCCAATCTGCCCAACGCATCGATACCGTCTCGGACAGGGAAGCAGCCATTTTCTTAAAAGCGCTGCGAAGGGGCCGCTCGAAACTGGTCCCGCGATATTGTTGCAGCGCCTTTTCTGCCACGAGCAATGCGAAAAGCTCTCCCTCGGTCATCTGCAGCGTTGGAAAAGCGTTCACCGGCTCGGTGTAGTAGTAGCCCGACCGGGTGTAATCAAATTCCAGCGGCAGACGCAAACGGTCTCGCATGAAATCGAGATCGCGATAAACCGATTTCGCGCTTACTTCCAACTCGCGTGCTATGCCCAAAGCATTCGGGTATTTGCCCCTCTGAATCATTTGATGAATGCGCATCATCCGTTCCAAGGGCGGCCGGTGCGCTGGCAACGCTGGCGTGGGGTCTCGGCGCTTGCTCATAAGTCACTCGGCCTAGCCTTGGGGAACGCTCAATGGACGCACAAAATGCGATCGGCTTACAACTCACACGTTCCACCGAGCTTACGCCTTAAGGCAGCCGCTCTTGCGTGCCCCGACAATAAGACCGATTATCCGGCGATGGCGAGAAACATTTCTGCCTATTGAACCTCCAACCTCCAGACAGAATGGAGCGCGGACATTCCTGTCCGCAGCAATGTCCATCCGACGGAATGCGCTGGCGGGTCTGTGGGGACTAGAAGCTCAAGAACTGCTGCGGACCGGAATGTCAGGGATGTCCGCGCTCCGTCGAAATGCGCGAAAGTCTTTGGGACATTCTCAGCCCAACTTGGCGAGCAATTCGTCGTTTGTTTTGTGTTTCTTTAGGGCGGCAATCAAAGTTTCCATCGCTTCCACGGGATTCAAATCGACCATCGTGCGACGCAGCTTTCGGATCGCTTCAATGTTTTTTCCCGCAAACAATTTTTCTTCTTTGCGCGTGCCGCTCTTCGGAATGTCGATGGAAGGAAACAACCTACGATCCGAAAGTTTGCGGTCGAGGATCAATTCCATGTTTCCTGTTCCTTTGAATTCCTGAAAGATCAGTTCGTCCATGCGCGACCCGGTATCGACCAGCGCCGTCGCAATGATGGTCAGCGAGCCGCCTTCTTCGATCTTCCGAGCTGCGGCGAACATTTTGCGCGGAATCTCGAGCGCCCGGGCATCGACGCCGCCAGTCATCGTTCTGCCGCTGCCACCGTGAACGCTGTTGTATGCCCGCGCCACACGCGTGATCGAATCGAGCAACACAAATACGTCTTTTCCCGATTCCACCATCCGCCGGCAACGTTCGATCATGAACCGAGAGAGCCGGACGTGGGTTTCCAGATCCATGTCGTTGGATGACGCGACCACTTCGGCTTTGACCGAGCGCTGGAAATCGGTGACCTCCTCCGGGCGTTCGTCAATCAGAAGCACTAAAACATGCACCTCGGTGTGGTTGGCTGTGACCGCATTCGCGATTTGCTTCAGAATTGTTGTCTTGCCTGTCCTAGGCGGCGCAACGATCAGCCCGCGCGTTCCTTTGCCGATGGGGGTTACGAGATCGATGATACGCGTCTCGATTAGATCCGGGGTTGTTTCCAGGTTGAACTTCTCGTAGGGGTCAATCGTTGTCAGGTTTTCGAAGCGCATTGCGCGGGTATAATCGGAGAAGGGCATATCGTTCACCATTTCGACCTCGCGCAATTGAGGGCTGGTCCCGCGGTGCGGTGGCTGGGTTGGCCCCCCCACCAAACAACCTTCACGGAGAAAATTCTTCTTAATTGTGTCAGGTGTAACGAAAATATCCGTTGGCTTTGGCTGAAAGTGGTTTTCCCTCGAGCGTAGAAAACCGAAGCCTTTTTCTGAGATTTCGAGATAGCCGGAGCCAAACTCCGGTGTTGCAGCCGTTGTACTCATATCTTGTGTTATGTGTGTCCGAAAGGGTCTATTCCCAAACCAAGGCCGTGTAATACTTCAAAAAAATGAATTTTGAATTAGGGAGAACCGCTGACCCGAATAGTTCCATTTCTCAAAACCCAATGCTGGGTGCAGTCGGTTAGACCTGTGACGAGGTATAGTTAATTGCAAAACCGATTCAGTGCAACTAATATTTTCTAAAATCTTCCGGCGCTTCCGGCGCCCTTTTCCCTCCCCACGAACCTGCGCGGTAGGATAGGCGTCCCGCCTGTCCAGCATTTGCGTACACCCAAGACAGGCGAGACGCGCTGTCCTGCCAGGTTCATGGGAGCAATGCGCGAAACGTTGTCTCGGAGAAATCTTTCCCTGGCGCGCGAGTGCTAGTTGTAGTGGAAAGTAAAACGAACCTCTCGGTAATCGGCTCCAATCAGACGCCGCATGTCATTTGGCCAAGGTCCGAAAGGGGCAGGCTCTCGGACAGCTCTCTGGCAAATAATCGATAGAATCATGCTGACATCACTCTCCGCCACATTCAGGCGGCTCACACTGCCATCCGAATTCAACCGGAAAGTTAAGACTACCTTTCCTGATTCATTGCGCACAAAGTCTCGCCCGTCCAACATGTCGTACCAACACTGGCGAATCGCTTCCACGACCTTGGCATCATACGATCCAAACGGGGTCGCTTTCACATCGAGGCCTTCCACCGTGTACCGTCTGACACCTCCATCCTGCTTCATTTTTTCACCCGGTGATGTGGCTTGCGCGATTTTCAACTCGTCCAACCTTCTGGGACGTCGCTGTGGCGGCGGCTGTTCGGTTGCCCAGCGGCTCGGCTCTTTATTGATCTTCGCATCATCCGACGGTTTGGCACTGACCGTCTCTCCGGGTTCCGCCGCACTCTTTGGCCTCGACGGCTGCTCGGACTCTCGCGCTGGCTGTTCCACTGGCGGTGCTGGTTGCAAAGGCATCGGCTCAGATCGGGCATGTTCCAACGTTTTGGGAACCTTATCCTGTGTCCCCGTAATCTTGGGAATATCCGCGTCCTTTTGCGCCTCTCGATTCGCGGCCCGGGAACTGTGGGACGAGTAGTATTTGGTCTGTTCGGGAGGTTTGGTGGCCGCGAGAGCGGGATCGACTTCAATAAACACGATGGGGATTTCGCGAGTCGCTGAAGATTGATCTTTCTGCTGATCCGACAACTGCTGGTTAAGCTTCGTTGTCTTTGCCGCCGTGGAAAAAAGAGTCTGATCCCACCAACCGATCCGGTAACCTGCCTCAATCGCACCAAACACTAAGCCATGAAATGCGAGCGAAAGGGCGAAGGCGCGGCTCACGGGATGCAAAGCCAAACGATGCAGTCGCGCCTTGATTTGGTCTTCTCGACAACGAGCCGAAATCATTGTCAAAAAAGTGCTCCAGGTCGCTCTCTCGAGCATCCGCGACTTCAGCAGTGCCAGCCATTTTCCCATGCCGCTAATGGATTAACCTAAACATCGATGAAAGCGCAGCCGAAAATGCAATTTTCCCGCACGTGGCTTCCGGCAGCCGCGGCTCGTTCAGCCATGAAGACAACTCCTTGGATCGAATAACCAATTCAATAATCAATGACCTGCTTGTATTCCGGCGCCACGACATCGGCTTTCGGCTTCATCGCCCGCAACGTTTCGGCAAAGGCAAGCGCTTGTGATTCCTCGCCGTGAATAACGGAAATCTTTTGTAAGGAACCGGACAACCGCTCGACATAGCATTTCAGCTCGTTCTTGTCGGCATGTCCCGAAAAGGAATCGATCGAGGCGATTTTGGCCCGCACGGCATGTGGTTCGCCGAAGATATTTACGACCGGGAGACCAGAGAGAATCTGCGCGCCTAACGTGTGCTCGGCGCAGTAACCAATGAACAGAACTAAGTTATTCGGGACGCCGATATGGTTCTTTAAATGGTGGCGAATCCTTCCGGCTTCGCACATTCCCGACGCGCTGATAATGATCGCCGGGTCCTTGAGATCATTCAGCTTCATGGAATGCGCCAGTTCTCGAATGTAGGTCAGGTTCTCCATCCCAAACGGGTTCGCCTTTTCGCGAAGGAACTTGTAAATCCGCTCGTTGAAGCATTCCGGATGGAGCCGATAGACCTCGGTTGCGCTGACGCTGAGTGGGCTGTCCACAAAAATGGGCGCCTGCGGCAACTGCCCATTGCGAGTCAATTGATGAATCGTATAAACGATTTGTTGCGTTCGCCCTACAGAAAAGGCCGGAATGATCACCTTGCCGCGCTTGGCTAGCGTCTCCTGAACGAGGCGCGCTACCTCCACCAGAGCGCTCGATTTGGCCGAGTGCTCGCGGCCCCCATAAGTGCTTTCGATCTGCAGGAAGTCCACGTCCTCGACCGGCTCTGGGTCGCGAAGAATGTCGTCGTTTCCTCGACCGATATCGCCAGTGAAAAGGTATCGAAACCGTCGCGTTCCCTCCCGAATATCCAGGACTGCTTGTGCGGAGCCTAAGATGTGCCCGGCGTCGCGAAACGTCACGGTCACACCATCCGCGACAAGGATCGGACGATCGTAACTCAAGGTCACAAATTGGCGGACGGCTTTTTCGGCATCGGTCGGAGAATACAGCGGTTCGACCGGAGGAAGGTTCTGTTTCGCGCGCTTCTTGGAGACATATTCTGCGTCCGCGCGCTGGATTTCAGCCGAGTCCTCCAGCATGATGCTCGCGAGATCGCGCGTGGCAAACGTGCAATAGATATTGCCGCTAAACCCTTGACGGCAGAGTGTCGGCAGATTGCCGCAATGATCGATATGAGCGTGGCTCAGGATGACGGCGTCGATCCGAGCCGCATCGAACGGGAGGTTGCGATTGCGCTCAATGGATTCGGATCTCTTGCCTTGAAACAGACCGCACTCCATGAGAAGCCGCTGGCCGTTCACCTCCATCAGGTACATTGAACCAGTCGTGGTGCGCGTCGCGCCGAGGAAATGAAGTCGCATGCCGGGTGAGTTTACGGATGCCGAAAGGTAATGCGGGCTTTCCCGAGGTCGTAGGGTGACATTTCAACGTTCACCTTGTCACCAACGCTTATCCGAATGAAATTCTTCCGCATTTTGCCCGAGATATGCGCGAGGACTTCATGCCCGTTGGGCAGGGCGGCGCCAAACATGGTTCCCGGCAAAACCTGAGTCACGGTTCCCATAACTTCGATCGGCTCTTCTTTAGCCATTTTGCACCGATAATGTTGTGTTTCGAATGGTCCTTCTACCACGCAAAATCAAGTTCGACAATACCGGCCTTGGACCGTGGTGGACCGTGGACCGTTTTGGACCGTTTGGACAGTTGGGCCGTCCGTCCACAGCGGTTGTCAAAACATTGAGACATGATGATTTTGTCCAATCCATTGGGTGCGATGAAAACCGTCGGTCAGGAGCGCAGGGTTCACGCTGCAGAACCGTTCGCAGAGTCGAAAGGTTCCGAAAAGTTTCGAGTCGTCCGGCGGTTTCACGTTCTGCAGCCGTGAACGCTGCGGTCCTCTGACCGACAGTTTTGATCGTACCCCAATTCATTTCCGCATCTTGAAAAGGATGGCTACTCTGGCTTGAGAGCGGAACGGGTTTGCCAGGAGCCAGCCAGGACAGACAAAATCATGAAGGACAAAATCATTCAAAATCATCAGTGGTTTCAAAATGGCATTGGAAAACGCGCGCCAACTGGTTAGAGTCGTCCTCGCCCGACATGAAAAACAATTCCTTAGCGACCTTTCTTGTGGCCTTGCTTGCGCTGAGCGTAGCCGCGACGGCTGTCCTGTCCTATACTTATGTGCAGTCGATGCGACGGCTCCAATTCCTCCAGGCTCACGGCAATCAAATCAATCAGAGCCGCCAAATGTTGCAGCGGCTCGTAACCGACGCTGTCGAATACAGCAAACACAACCCAGCCATAGAACCGATCCTGGAGTCAGTCGGCATCCATGTAAAGCCTGACGCGGCGCCAAATGGTCCTTCGACGAACACTCCGTCCCAATTGCCTTCCAGCAAGAAATAAAATAATCATGACAATTCCTGAAAAGCCGCTCGATCCCCCACTTCGTTCGGAAGCCTCGCTGGAGGAGTTGCTCGAATCATATCGATCGTTGCGCAACCTTTTTCATATCGTCCTCGTCACGCTGCTCGTCCTGACAGCCAGTTTTTTTCTTTTCCTGCTCCGCGAAGTCAGTCAGATACGCCGCCAAACCAAAGAGCTGGTCCAATTTGTGGACAACTACGAAAGGAATAACCTCCCGGCCATGCTGGAGTTCAAAAGCAAATTGCAAGAATTTGCCAAGGCTTACCCAGACTTTGGAAACGAAGTGTTAGCCAAGTACATCAGCTCGACCAACGCCGCCGTCAGCGGCATCTCGACCAATGCCGAACCGGCAGCCACTAACACTGCCGGACGAATTCCGGTGACGCCTGTGAAGTGAGGATAGGAAGTTCGCCCGCCGCCCGTCCGCATCTCACCGCCATTCGGTTAAGTCCTGTCTTTGGAGAGCATTTCCCAATCCTAATCTTAATCCTAATCTCCGGTCACAACGTTCGTTGAAGATTAAGAGTAGGATTAGGATTACATTACGAGTAAGAACCGAACTGTAATGGCCTGCATCCTGCCGTTTGGCCTGTGAAATGGCGTCGCGCCGGCAACGGGATTCGATGTGTTTAGGCCTCTTCTTTTCCAACCAACTCAGATCGGCCCTCGGCGCGAGCAGGCAGCGCGGAGCCGCAATTCCAACAGAACTTAGCGTTCGCAGACGAAGCTTCGGAACAGAAGGCGCATTGCGTCTGTGACCCAAGTGCCGTGCGCTTTTGAAGCATTAAGTTGCGGATGTAAGGAATCCAAGTGAAGGCGTAAGCAAAGATGAATACCGAGTCTTTCTGATAGAACAAAGCATAAGTCAGCAGACAAAAGGAACCGCATAAACTCAGCCACCAAAAGGAGACAGGAACTACCACTCGTTTGCGTTTTTCGGAAGCAAACCACTGGACCATAAACCGGGCAAAGAATGCGGCGTTCCCAAGCCACCCAATCACCTTCCAAAAATGCCATTCAATCCCGAGGAATTTGTTATTGCTCCAGAGCCAATCGATCATCGTCGCATTTAGCCCCATGCCTTCAGCACTGACAAACGAAAACTCTAATGGCGAGTCTAGTCTCCATAAACCGGACGCAGGAGCGCGGCGTTCACGCCGCTTCAAATTCCCAATGTCGCAGAAACTTCGAACACAGAAGCAGCGTTTACGTCCCAGAAACGTGAAGCAGCCGGACGGCCCGACAGTCCAATAATGTCGCTTTATGACTCCGAACGTTCCTGAAGACGCGCTGCGGGTGCTCTTTGAGAACAGTCCCGACGCGGTCTGGCTGCTGGATGTGCCGCCGTCGCGACTATGGGAGCAGACATTGCCAAGATCCATGGCATCAGCGAATCGACCGCAAAGAAGCATGTCCTTGAAATCTTTGGGAAGCTTGGAGTCGAGACGCGCAGCGCTGCAACACCCCGTGCTTTGGAAGTTTTGGGAACAGCTGGGAACCAGACGCGAACGCCTCGCGAACGCCTCGTCTTGCTTGATCGCGCTTGCAATTGTCACCGAACAGATTAATGACATCCGTCAACGGATGAGACTTGTGTTCGTCATCGCCGCCTTTGTGGCGACGTTTTGCGCAAAGGGCCAACAAGGGCCGCCAGGGAGCGCAGAGCAAACGATCTCAGACGTTCCCCCCGAAACCGCTGCCCGCCCTGCATCGAAGGTCCCAAGCTGACCGCTTTGACCCGGGGAAGGTCGCGCCGTGAGCGGGACTGCCAGCACCAACGAGTATCGATGGACGTTTGGCGTTCGCGCCATCGCCAGCCAAATTGACCGTGCGACACTGCGCACGACGCTGACTTATCGGGTTGTTCCTCGGCTCACCTTGGGCGTTGAATATAACCCTCTTGCTTCTGATGTTAACCCGCTGGCTAATTGGCTCATTATTCAGGAGAAAGAGCATCAACCTGCCCTCATTGCGGGAACCAGTTCTGACCGCATCGGAACACCGCACGGACAATCGTTTTACACGACGCTCAGCAAGAGCCTTGAACCCGAAATTGGTCTTCCGATTGCGCCCTACGCAGGCGTTTCGTATGGCACGTTTGAAGATCGATTCCGTCCGATTGCTGGCGCAAATCTGGAGCTCCCTCACCGATTCTCGGCACAGGTCCTTTTTGATGGCGTTCATGTCCATCCCATTCTCAGCTATTCGCAGAGCCGTCACGTATTCTCGTTGATTCTGGTTCGCGGAAAGGACCCTGGTCTCAGTTATAGCATTTCGTTCTGAGAAAGGATTGCTCGATCATGCCGATTGGCAATCGGCGAAACAGCAGACTGGGCAGTCTGCGCTGCGCTATACAGGAAGCGTCTCGCGCGTTCAGCATAAGCTGCTCGCTTTCGTAAATATGCTGTCCCAAACATCGACAACTCTCTCAATTAATAAGACCTGTATATGTATGGATAACGAACCGGCAACTGTGGGACTGGAACACTTCGGCGAGCTCGAAACCTACCCTTTGCTCGCCGCTCTCCGAAATCGTCGCTCGAGGCGATTCGCCAAAGGCATGAAAATGGATTCGGGACCGCTGGCTTTCACCAGCCGATTCAAGCCAGCTCCCTTGACCGAAGCTGAGGAAGCTGCGCTCGCCTTCGCAGCGACGGGAATTACTGCCTACGCACTGGCTGATCTCTGTTTCGCCAAAGGGCAAGGCGGTAACATGATGGCTGGCTTGATCGGCCGAACCATTGCCAGTGGCGATGGCGTTCAGGCAGTCGCCCTCGCTGTAATCAATGACGATGCGGCCTATCTTATTAAGCGCCCGCGCGACTTAAGCGCTCGCGAGGTCACCGAGTTCATTGATTCAAACAAACGAGGCGCATTCACGGAAACATATCGGCGAAGCAGAATGAAAATCAAAGATGGCCGCGTTGCGCCCTCCGTGAATCCGCTTTTTAACGTCCCGATCAATCGGTGGTCCGCGCACGCTCTGGGCACGACTTGCTTTTGCCGATCAGTGATTTGACGTTAATTTACATTAACGGCCTGCTGGAAGTGCTCAGTGAATCTACCGGCGCCTTCATCGTCGATGAGCGAGCCAACTTTCGACCCGCGGGTTTGAAACGCTTTGCGCGCAGTGCCGGCGGACATCTCGAGGACGATCCGAGCATAGGCCGTCTCGCCACGATCAAACATGTCGAACTGATGGTCGCGGAGTTCGTCGCCATCGAACAAGACATGATGTTGCAAAACCCCGGCTTGATGTCGCAAGCACTCGGACTAGGCGGCTTCCCCAATTTCGCAAACCACGAGTACGGCTGGTTTGAAGCGTTGGGATTTAGAATGGGCCGGATGCGCGCCAGCCAGTATTTGGGAGCCAATGCGCCGACGGCATTGGGAATGCGCCTGCTCGGCCGCGACCCCTTGGTTCCTTACCCGCTTGGCTTGGAAGTGGACGGCTGCGCAGTCCTCAAACCTTGCGCGCCGCCGTTCTATTCCTCGATGGCCGATGCCGTGCGTGCCGTCGTGAATATGAAATTCGGACTACAAGGAGTTCTCCGTAACAAGGATTGCAATCCAGCGTGGCGCGACGCGGAGGCTGTCTCAGAAAAAATTCCAGGCCTTAGCGAGCAGGCCATCGCAGCCACCGCGGCTTATTGCGAATATGTGTGGGATCGTTATGGGCGGTTCCCTGCGCATGTGGCGCCGTTTCGGACCGTCGTGGCCTATCAGGCTGCACATCTGGATGTCGAATTCTATGATCGGTTTTACAAACCGGAAGCGTTGTCCGAAGCGCAGCGAAAGGACTTTGCCAAACGGCGAAACAGTTCAAGCCGGTAAGAGCGCAAGACCGTCTTTCAAGAGCGGCTGGAAGATCGACGCCGAACTTCAACGCGTTCAATCCAAGGCACATCAACCACGTCGTGTCCGCCTTGTGGGAGAAAAATAATCAGCGTGTCGCCGTCTGGCGACAACGCAGCGAACTCCGGATGAGGAATTGTATATCTCTTTTTACTTCCCGTGCAGATTGTAATCGGCCGAAACGGGCTTGTTCGCAGGAGTGTCCTGAGTTCATCCGCTTTCATCGATGCATGTTTGCCATAGCCTCTGCCTGGTTTCAAGCATTTGCGTTCCCCACGCATTCGCAGCACTCGTTGCCCGGATCGAACTGGAATGTCGAAATCACATCTGCGCCAACAGGTCCTGAGCTGACACCACAGCCAGGATGACGCAACCCTCTTCGGAAAAATTCTCGCCGTGCGAGGTTCCAGCGTCGGCATGGTGGAAATCTCCGGCGCGCAGAACGCGTCCTTCAATATGGAGATCACCCGAAAGGACATAGAGTTCTTCCGGCCCAGAATGCGTGTGGGCCGGATAATGGCAGCCCGCCTCAAGCCGGCCCATCACCACGGCGTAACCGCGATTCGAATCAAGCGACAACAATTTGACCGATGCTCCGCGCACTTTAAGGTTTCGCCACCCGGTTTGATCGTGCTGCCGAATCAATCGATAACCGGGCCCGGCTGCTGAGGGCTGGTCCGCTGGTTCAACTTGCTTCAGCAGTTTGGCCTTTAACCCATGGGGCGCTTGTTGCAGGGGCAATGATTCGGCGACCGCAACCGCGACGTCCGCAAAGGCTGAGCTTTCTTGCTTGAGAGCAACTTCACCCGAAGACAAGAGCCTTTGAAACTCTTGCGCGTCCTCGCCATCCAAGGCGCCGGTCGCCTGGAGCGCGGCTAACTCTTGCAAACGCTGTGGATCAATCATCACTGTGCTGGCGCACGTCGCTGCGCCGATCAATATACTAATTCCGCCCATGATCTCCCAAGGATTTCTCCAACGCATCACGAAGCTTGAGCAACCCGCGCCGGATTCTGGCTTTGATAGTGCCCAACGGTTGCCCCAACTTCTCCGCAATGTCGGTCTGGGTCAACCCGCCAAAGAAGGCCAATTCGATCGCTTGCCGCTGTTCAGGGAGGAGCGAGACCAAAGCCGTCCGAATGAGCGCTGCTCTCTCTCCGCTTTGGGCTAACTGGTCCGAACTCGGCTGCGCCAATACTGAACTGCCGGATTCGTCAAGAATCTCTTCGATCAAGCGGAAACGCCCCTGCGAAGACCGCAACCGGTCAATCGCCCGATTGCGCGTAAGAGTGACGAGCCAGCTGGCCGGTTTGCCCAGGGCGGCGTCAAATTGCGCGGCTCTTTGCCAGATTTGCAGAAAGACCTCTTGAACTGAACCACGTCCTCGGCTTCTTTGGGATCATTGAGAATCCGGAGGGCCAGCGTAAAGAGAAGCGCGGAGAATTGATCGTCGAACTTGGTAAACGCTTGCGCATCCCCTCGCGCAATCTCACGCAGGAGTTGGACCTCGATTGGTTCAGATGCTTCCGGCATAGCTGAAGGTGGCGAATGAAACCCCTGGACCCGAAGTAAGGCTTCAGCCAGAACTTTGGGAGCCATCCATTCGCGACAGTCAACAGCAAGACACATGGGCTTTGGCAAGTTTCGCCGTTTAAGCTTATTACGATCCGCTTCGCTGAATAGATGCAGGTAGAGCGTTTCTCGAAACAGATTTCCGGATAGGTAGGGCAAACCTGCGGTTTGCCGGAAACGCGGCCGCGTTTCCCTGCCTATCCGGAAATCCGTTTCGAGAAACGCTCTAACGCGGACTTTCGTTAAAGCACAGCTGTGGACGCGTCCTGCTGGCGTTGAATTAAGCTCCTATGAAAGCTGGTTGGATCGAGACCGGAAGCGTAGTCGTGCATTCCGACGAGAATCCGAGAGAGAACATCGTTTGCGCCGGGCCGCGGATATGTCACTGACAGCACCGGCCGATTGTCATCGCACATCCAACCGTACCTTCGCGCGCTCGGATTCGCCGGATCGTAATCCAAATTGCCGGGCAGTTCATGCCCAGCACCGAGCTTTCGTGAATGGCAACCCACGCAACTGCGATCGAGAATTGCTCGCACGTCACGCCAATATTCCACCTTTCGAAAAAGATTTTGCTGCCTGCCCATCAAGACGGGCGAGACACCTGTCCTACTGGCTGAATGATCGCGCGTAAGCGCGAAACGAGCAACATCCGAATCGACTTTGCCATTCAGACCTGTTACACGACGGCTCATCATCATGCGCGAGCGGATATTAATCACCGGCCCAGGCGGCCGTGTCGGCACGCAGATTGTTCCTTTGCTACGCGAGCATTTTTCCTTGCGCCTGCTTGATGCGCAGGCATTGCCGTCCGAGGGCGATGATGAAGTTGTCCAAGGGGACATTCGTGACTTTGAACTCTTACGCAAAGCCTGCGAAGGCGTGGCCGCGATGGTCCACCTTGCGGCTGTTTCGGACGAAGCCGATTTTCACACGCGCTTGCTGCCGATGAATCTCCTCGGTGTTTACAACGCGTTCGAGGCGGCCCGTCAAGCGCGTCTGCGCAAGGTCGTGTTTGCAAGCACTTGCCAAACGATATTGAACTACGGCGACGGTGTCTGGGTCACCCCCGAAATGCCGGTCCGTCCGCGCACGATCTATGCCTGCACGAAGGTTTTTGGCGAAGCGCTGGCGCGGCATTATGCGGATTGCCATGGCATGTCGATGGTCTGCCTGCGCATGGCGTGGTTCCAGCCGTATGACAGCCCGGGGCTGCGCAACCAACCCGAGATGTTGACGCATTGGTGCAGCCCACGCGACTTGACGCAACTGATCGTGAAATCCATTCGCGCTGATCTTCAGTTTGGAATTTTCTTTGGTCTGTCGAATAACACAGGGCGCTTCTGGGACCTCAGCAATGCTCGGCAATTGATCGGATATGAACCGCAAGACAACGGAGCACATTACTTGAATTTGTCAGAGGCCAAACCCAATTCGATAAACAAGCAGAAGTGAAAGAGGAAGAACTATGAAAGTCACTCGGAGATCATTTCTCGGCGCGGCCGCGGCCGCGGCCGCAACTGCCGTCTCGGGCGCTGAACCACACGCTGCCGCAGCGCAGAAGACGGGAAGAGTTAAGTTCGGAATATCGACTTACTCCTACTGGCATTTTCGGACGCCAAAGGTCCCAATCGAAACGGTCATCGAGAAAGCCAGCCGACTTGGCGTTGAAGGTGTCGATGTCCTGCACCGGCAAATGGACGGCGAGGATCGCGCGTACCTCCAAAAGCTGAAGCGCCATGCCTTCACCCATGGAATCGATCTCATTTGTCTTTCGATTCATCAAGATTTCGTCGATCCGAAACCCGAGGTGCGCCAAAAGGATATTGATCACACGATTCGTTGCATCGAACTCGCCTGCCAGATGGGCATTCCATGCATTCGCCTGAATTCCGGCCGTTGGAATACCATCGCGTCCTTTGACAAACTGATGGAAGCGCGCGGAGAAGAGCCGATCCTGCCCGGTTATACCGAGGATGACGGATTCAAGTGGTGCATCGATTGCATCGAGAAATGCCTGCCGAAAGCTGCTGAGTGTGGTGTGTTGCTGGCATTGGAAAATCACTGGGGTTTGACCCGGACGCCCGAGGGACTATTGCGCGTCGTCAACGCTATTAACTCGCCGTGGCTCGGTGTGCTGATGGACACGGGAAACTTTTTGGAGCAGCCGTATGAAAAGCTGAAGATGATCGCACCCAAAACTGTGTTCGTGCAGGCCAAGACCTACTACGGCGGCGGCGAATGGTACACGCTCGATTTGGATTACCGCCGAATCGCAACGATGCTCGCGGAAGTCAATTATCACGGATACATCTCGCTCGAGTTCGAAGGCAAAGAGGCAGCCGACAGCGGTGTGTCGAAGAGCATTGAGATGCTGCGAAAGGCATTTGGAGGCTGATAGGAGCGCGGACCGCCGAGTCCGCGAGAAAGAACTTGGGCATGCCAAATAACGCGCGGACTCGGCGGTCCGCGCTCCTATCACGTCAATCAAACATTTTCCCTGGATTCAGAATGCCGTTTGGATCGAGGGCGCGGCGAAGCTCGCGCATGACGCGCATTTGAGCCTCGCCGGCGAACTTGGGAAGAAATGATTTCTTGGCAAGCCCGATGCCATGCTCCCCGGTGATAGTGCCCCCTAAGCGAATCGCTTCGTCGAAGATTTCCTTGAATGCTTCTTCGACGCGATGCATCTCCTCCTTGTTGCGCTCGTCCGTCAGAAATGTCGGGTGCAAGTTTCCGTCGCCCATGTGCCCGAACGTTCCAATCTTGAGTCGATACTTCTTGGCGACGGCTTCGACAAATCGGATCATCCTCGCCAGTTCACTGCGCGGAACAGTGGCATCCTCGAGGATGGTTGTTGGAGACACGCGCGCGAGCGCCGAGAAGGCGGACCGCCGCGCGCTGGCTAATTTGACTCCTTCGGCCTCGTCCTGGGCGACGCGGACTTCCAGCGAGCCGCGTTCGCGGCAAATGCTCTCCATCTGAGCGGCTTCTTCGGCGACGACGGCGGGATGTCCATCTGTTTCCATAAGAAGCAGCGCTTCACAATCGAGCGGCAACCCAATCTTCGCGTAACCTTCAACGCAATGAATGGTCGTGCGATCCAAAAACTCGAGCGTGCAAGGAATAATTTGCGCCGCGATGATAGCCGAGACCGCCTCAGCAGCATGGTCCATCTGGGCGAAGGTCGCGACCATTGTTTTCTTGGCTGCTGGCTTAGGAATCAGCCGCAGCAAAACTTTCGTGATGATGCCGAGTGTTCCTTCGGACCCGACAAACACATCTTTCAACGAATAACCCGCCACGTCCTTCACACACTTGTTGCCCATCCACATGATCTCGCCCGTTGGCAGCACGATCTCCAACCCCATGACATAATTGCGCGTAACTCCGTATTTCAAACCGCGCAATCCGCCCGAATTTTCGGCCACATTCCCGCCAATGGTCGAAATTTTCATTGAACCCGGATCTGGCGGGTAAAACAAACCGGCGGCGCCCGCAGCGTCGGCAATTGCCAAAGTCGTCACGCCCGGTTCGACGAGCATGGTCAGGTTGGCGCGGTCCAGTTCGAGGATTTTCTCCATTCTGACCGTGCAAAGGACAATGCAATCCGCGCTGGGAAGACTGCCTCCGCTGAGCCCAGTGCCGGAACCGCGAGTGACAATGGCGCTTCGCGTCTTGTTCGCGAGCTTCAGAACGTTTGAGATCTCTTCTGTTGTGTTGGCGAAGACCACGCAGCCCGGCATTTGCTGCAGTGCTGCTGTGCCGTCGAACGAATAGGGAATGATATCTTCACGCGAGGTTAAGACGTTACCCGGTCCTGCCAAAGTTCGCAGCTCATCGAGGATGTTTGCATTCAGCGCCATAGTGTGTGAACCGGATAGAACGGCGGTTGAAGGATGGATTCAAGCGCAAAGAAGCCTGGAGTGAACTTTCGCAACGAAGTCTGCCGCGACGCGTTTGGAGCGGGCGGAGCTTGCTCCCGCTTTTGGGGGCGTGGCGGCCCAGTTTATGCGAAAGCGCCAGCGCGCCGGACGCAGTCCAAACGCTGCGCGTGCTCGGTCACGGCACTGAATACTTTGCTAGTCATTAAACGGCCCATCCCGTTCAAACGTTACTCGTACCGCAACGCCTGAATGGGGTCCAACCGCGCCGCCTTTATGGCCGGGAACAAGCCGGCGAGTACACCGACAAACGCGCTGAAGAGGAACGCGATCGCCAGCGAATTCAAAGTAATGACAGGCGTGTTTTCGGTTGGCGAAATTACGGTGAGCAAATGCACGACGGCATACGAGGTGGCGATGCCGGCGATGCCGCCGAGAATTGCGATGACGATGCTCTCGACGAGAATCTGAATAAAAACGTCGCTGAAGGTTGCACCGATCGCCTTGCGAATGCCGATCTCACGAATGCGCTCGGTAATGCTGGCCAGCATAATGTTCATGATCCCGATGCCACCGACCAACAGGCTGATCGCCGCAATGAAACCACCGCTCATTCGCGCATTGCGAATCGCTGTGGTGATTCCTTCCGACCAATTCTCCTGCGTCCGGAAGGAAAAATCCTCAATGCCCTTGTGCGTGTGCATGAGAACGTTTTTGGCCTGTTGCAATGCGGGTTCGAGCAATTCGATGTCCGCTACCTTGACGAAAAGCGTGGATAGCCGCGGATCCGGCACCGAGTTCGTGCCGGCGCCTCCCGAACGAAACTTGATCCACATCGTGTTCAGCGGAATGTAGACCGTTGCATTCTTCCAGCCGTACACCCAGCTATTCTGGCCGCGGCCACCGCCCCACCCGCGCCGGCGTTCGGGACCAGTCTGCGCTACTTTCGGCTGATTTCTTTCGATCTCGCGCAGCTTTTTCTCCTGCTCGCTTTCGTACCTCTGAAACATGCCAACGACACGGAAGGGCTGGTTATTAATGTTGATGGTTTGACCGACCGGATTGATGTCATATCCGGTTTCTTCCGGCGAACCGAAAAGCTGATCGCGAATCGCGGCCCCAATCACACAGACATTCCACGCATTCTCGTCATCCACCTCGTTGAACATCCGGCCGTACTCGAGCACATGCTGATTCATCTCAATCGCACTCGGCAAAGTGCCGACAAGATTGAGCCGTTCGCGAACGGCGCGTGTGCCCTTCGTCGCCAAACTGCTGCTGCCTCCGCCACCCCAGCCACGCCCGAACGACATTCTCATCTCGGGCGTGACCAGTTTGATCAATGGCGCGCTTCGCTGCAGGGCGTACACATCATGAACCGTGGAGCCGACAGCTTGATCCTCCAAATGCTTCTGATGTATCGGGACATCTTGAGCCTCAATCTCCACTTTTTCCAAACCTCCAATGGCCACGAGCGCTTCCTTCATCCCGTTCTCCATGCCTTTGACGAGGGCTGACATCGCCACCAGACTGGAGACACCCAAAATGATGCCGAGCATCGTGAGGACAGAACGGAACTTATGCGCCCAGATTTCTTTGAATCCGATAACAATGGCGTTCCAGAGGTTCATGATTTAGCCCAATGGCGGCGGAGTTGTTGTGTTGCGTGAATGTGATGCGTGATCCGTAAATCGTGACGCAGCCAATCCGGCGAGCTTCGGATCCACGTTCTTCGCGATTTTGCCGTCGCGGATTTCGATACGGCGGGGAGTGACCGCGGCAATTTCAGGATCGTGCGTGACGAGCGCAATCGTTCGGCCTTCCTGGCTGAGCTGACGGAAAAGGGTTAGAATCGCTTCGCCCGTGTTCGAATCCAGGTTTCCCGTTGGTTCATCGGCAAAGACGATTCTCGGACTGTTAACCAAGGCGCGGGCGATGGCTACACGCTGCTGTTGGCCGCCGGAGAGCTGCATCGGACGGTGTTTGCTGCGGTTCTCCAAGCCCACGAGCTTCAGAGCATCCATGGCTCGCCTTCTCCGTTCCCGTCCGGAGATGCCGCTGTAGACCATTGGCAGTTCCACGTTTTGGAGGACATTGAGCTTGGGAAGAAGGTTAAAGAATTGAAAGACAAACCCGATCTTCTGATTGCGAATCGCGGCTAGTTCTCGCGTCGAGGCATTGTGAATCCTCGTTCCATCGAGCTGAATCGTCCCCCGCGTCGGAGAATCGAGACATCCCAAAATGTGCATCAATGTTGATTTGCCGCTGCCCGAGGGTCCAATGATCGATATGAATTCTCCCGTATCGATGTCGAGCGAGACATCGTCCAAGGCGCGAATTTCTTCGCCTCCCAAGTGATAAATCTTGCTGACGTTACGCAGTTCGACGAGAGCCATATCCTTCCTCAATTTCGCGCACGGCACGCATCAACTTGGCAGGACAAGCGCGTCCCGCCTGTCCCTGCTTTTGGTGTACGCAAATGCTAGACAGGCGAGACGCCTGTCCTGCGACCGATTCATAGAGAGAGGACAATTGCATATTGCTTTAGCGCGTCGCGCCTGTGCCACCCCCCGAGACTTTGGCGCCAGCCGCCGCACCAGATCGTTGTCCGCCGGAGCTGCCGCCAGACGTAGATTCCCTGGAGCTAGAGTTGCTCGGTCCCGCGAGGCGCTGGTTATTCGCCCCGGCATCGGCGGCTTTTGTGGCTCCGCTCGCTGAAACTGGATTGCTGGAAGACTTGCCTCCGACTCGCGGGCCGGCAATTATAGCCTTGGGTCCAGTCAATGCTTGCGCCCCTGTTTTCATCCTTTTGTCCTCTAACGAGACGACTTCACCAGCGGCAAGACCACTCAACACTTCGGCAAAATCATAATCTGCTATTCCAATTCGAATGGGCCGCTTTTCAAAATCCTCTCCGTTCTTAACGTAAGCAAATCGTTCCCCTTGTTCGGTAAAGACGGCAGCTAGCGGAACCGCGACCGCGTTCTCCACCGACGCTACCGGAATGGCCAGATTAGCTGTCATGCCTGGACGCACGCGCGGATCGATGTCCTTGATCAGGATGCGAGCGGCGTATCCCTTAATGCTATTCTTGATCGTCGATTGAGGGGCAACGCGCTCGACAACTCCCTGCATCGTAAGGCCCGGGACCGACTCGACCTGAATGTCAACCTCCTGGTTTGGCGAAAGCCGGGTGACATCCGCCTGATTGACGTGAGCGTTAATAATCATTTTGTTTAGATCGGCGATGGTAAGAACTTCGGTTCCGCTATTGAATCCACCCGAACCAGAAACAGCCTGACCAATCGAGACTGGGCGCGTTAGAACCGTACAATCAAATGGCGCGCTAATCTTTGTTTTCGACAGTCGATCCTTAATGAGTTCGAGGCTCTTCTTGGCTCGGTCGAGGGAGTTCTTCGCGAGTTCGTATTCGGTTTTCGTGTCTTCGTACAATTCCTGAGAAATCAGTTTCTCTTCGAAGAGTTCCTTGCTGCGATGATAATTTCGCTCCGTCTTGGCCCGTTGCAGTTCGGCGCCTTCAATCTCGGTTTCCTTGGAAGCTTTCTCGATCTGAAGGTCGGTGTCATCCAGCGTAAACAACACATCGCCTTTCTTGACGCTGTCGCCAATATCCACCGGCAGAGTGCGAATCTTGCCATTCACTTCGGGCCGAACGGAAACTTGTTCGGCTGGACCGATGTCGCCGGCGGCGCTCACTTTAAAGTTAATGTCCCGGTTTTCGACCACGGCGGTGGTTGGCCGCCCGGACGCAGCGGCGAGTGGCGAAGAATTTTGCGACTGAGGCCACTGCCGCCAGGCCAGGAAACCGCCGGCCAGAACGACCGCCAAAATAACGATCCATTTATTCATGATACGTTTACGTATCAACTATGGTATCTGCTTGGGTTACTCATGTAAATCGAAACTCCGACAAAAATGCTGACTCGTCGGAGCGCCCAAAAGTTCATATTAATATTATATTACGATGGATATGTGGCCGGATGCGTTACACCAAATCTTCACCGCTGCGGCCACCCTCATTCGGCGTCATTGGCGGGGGCTTCTGAGCATCCGGGAACGCTTGCGCTTCAGCGAAGAAGCGTTCCATCTCCTTCTGGCCGGCCTAGTCGGAGTCGTCGGCGGAATTACCAACCTGGTTTTCTCCCTATGCATCGACCTTGTTCAGGCCTTGAGTCTCGGACATTCAGGGAACCTGATCGAGATAGCGCACAATCTTGCTCCGTGGCAACGGTTAATTATTCCCGGCCTGGGAGGAATCGTGGGCGGATTGGTGCTTTATTGGGGACTTCGCCTCGTTGGTCCGCAGGGCTCTAACAACATCCTCGAAGCAGTCGTGGCCGGAGATGGACGCTTGCGAATGCGCAGCGCCTTAGTTAAGGCAACTTCATCGCTCGTAAGCATTGGCACGGGCGCTTCGATCGGCCGCGAGGGATCAATCACTCAATTGGCCGCAACACTCGTTTCCAAAGCCGGTCAACTCGCTGATTGGCAGCCCTATCGGTTGCGGTTGCTTGTGGCCTGCGGAGCAGCCTCGGGCATGGCTGCGGCTTACAACGCTCCCGTGGCGGGCGCCGTTTTGCCGCGCAGATTGCCCTCGGCAATTTTGCGATGAACCTGTTTGCGCCGCTGGTCTTCGCGTCAGTCGTGGCGACGATGGTATCACGCAGTTTCTTCGGGATCGATCCGCTCTACCGGGCGCCACCGTTGGAATTCCGTGAAGTGACCCAACTGTTTTGGTTTCTGTTGATGGGAATGCTCGCGGGAGGGCTGGGAGCTGTCTTCCTGAAAATGCTCCGCTATAGCGAAGAAGCGTTCGCGCGCTTGACCCGGCCGATTTACGAACGGCTTGCCCTTGGCGGACTAATGGTTGGGACGCTCGCGCTCGCTTTTCCGGACGTTTGGGGAAATGGTTACAGCGTTGCCAATCGAATTCTGCAAGGGGAATTTCCCATTTGGTTTTTGCTCGGCATTTTCCTGGCTAAACCTTTGGCCACGGTGATCACGGTTGGCTCCGGCGCCGTCGGAGGGGTGTTCACGCCTACCTTGTTTCTGGGGGTTGCGCTTGGCAGCTTGTTTGGGACAATCCTGCATCGGGCTGGCTGGGCGGAAAATCTCGATGTGGGCGCCTTTGCGTTACTAGAGATGGGGAGTGTCTTGGCAGCAACGGTTCATTCGCCGCTCCTGGCGTTAATCATGATCTTCGAGATTTCGCTTAATTACACGTTGATGCCGCCGTTAATGTTGGCCTGCGTGATTTCCACTTTGGTGGCGCGCCGTCTTCATCCGGAATCCGTTTGCACGGAACCACTGCGGCGCAAGGGCGTCGATGTAGAGCGGGAAAGCCAGCAAATCGGCGCGGCCACTCTGCAAACGGTTGGTGAACTGATGCGCGAACCCGTGAAGCCGCTCCGCGAGACAGCTGGTTTTCGGGAAATCGCCGACCGCTTTCTGACGAGCCCAAACAATTTCCTTCCGGTCGTAGACGTTGAGAGCCGTTTGCTGGGCGTGGTGGCTTTGCACGATTTGAAGGAATATCTCAATGCTGGCCAGGAATTGGATAGCGTGACTGCCCATGACGTGATGCGGCCTGCCGAGGGCGCGACCTGTGTTCCGCCGGCTTCGTCAAACCCCGCGGCATGCCAGAACACACTGGCCTGCCGGGTTTGCCCCCCGAGCGCGACATTGCCGCGCATGAGTTCCTCGGCGACGGCTTTGTCGGAGGTCTTTTCTAGTATGCTTCGGTATTTTTCCTTTTCAGCCAAACCTTTTGCCATGTCGTTGAACGAAGCGGTTAATTGGCCGATTTCGTCTCCCGAACGCACCAGCACTTTCACGCCAAAATTGCCGCGCTGAATCTCATTGGTGCCCCGCACCAGCTCGCGGATTGGCACGGATAAGCCGTGCGAAAGCAGAAAACTCATGGCTAATGCGCCAACCAAACCGAGACCGCCCGTCGAGAAGATCAACAGCCGAAGATTGCGCTCTTCTGTCAAAGATTTTCGGATGGAAATGAGCGCGACCAAATAGGCTTTGGCAAGATGCGAGTCGGGATTTAGCGCCTGATAAAAGACCCGATGCGGATCGCCGTCAAAGTCCTCGACCAGGTCCTCGGCTTCACTAGTGCGCTTCAAGTGTTCGCCAACGCGTTTGGCCAGACTCTCGCGTCTAACGCCAGCAATCGATTGCGAATAGATGCGATCCTCAAATAAGAATGCCCGCCTTCATTTCGTTTCCTCCTTCTAAATCTGGCGTGGGAAAACCGACTGCCAGGGCCCCGAGGACATTACCACTGGCGGCGTCGATGACTTTGGTGGGGATCGCTTGCTGAAGTTCCATCTGCCCATCCTTATTCTCCGGGGTAATGTAGATCACGACCTGTTTATCAGTTTTGTTGAGAACTTGGCCCGCTTGCCCGAGCTGTTGTTTCAACCGTTTCTGACTCGTGAATAATGTCAGGTTTGTCGAGGAGGAAGGGGATAAAATGACTTGACCGTTGGTTCCCAGAAAAAGGTAAAAGGTTACACGAAGCGCATTCGTGTCGGCGGCATCCGACTCGATCAATCTTCGGATATCGAGTTCGTTTTTAGCTGTGTCGTACAAGTCTTCTGTTTCTCCGTCGGCCACTTCTTCCAGAGCCAGCTGCAAGCGCCTGGTCTTGACAAAGCCCGCTGATGTTTGCTTGAAGCCGTTGAGCACGTACCCTTGTTTGTTCGCAAACGCGTTGTTCTGGCTTTGAAAAAGCCTGGCATAAAGGTCCCGGTAGCTTTCCTGAAATTTCTTTTGCGATATCGACAGCGTTGCGCCGGTCACGCCGGCGACCACGACCATCATCGCGAGAAGCAGCCTGATTGGAAAACTAAGGGCAGGCATGGAACCAATGGAAAAGCGCTCGACTCATTTGCCGGGAAAGTCCGCGCGCACTTTGCTCCCCTCCTTTAGCTCCACTGTTTGCTGCTGCACATTTCGGTCATCCACCCACGCCTTTAGGACGTACTTGCCAGCAGGAATATTTTTAATCGTCAGCTGATACTTGCCCTCAGCATCGGTTTTCACAAAGTGCGGCGTGTCGAGCACCAAAATCACGGCCTGCATATGGTCATGGATTTCGCAGCCAATCTTCACTGTTCCGGGCTTGTCGAACGTCACCACGGGCTGCTTCTCTTCTTCCTTTCGATAACGTCCCAGATCAAACTTCTTTGTCTTCGAGTACGAGCAAACGTGATGAAAGTCGTCGTCGAGATTCGGGAATACGACCGAAGCGCCTGTCCGGACCGGCAGCAGCGCCGGCATGAATTGAAAATTCTTTTGGCTGACTTGGTTCGTTGGCGTGGAAGGCGGTGCGGACGCCGGAAACGACCCCTCCAAAAAGACGACGGCGCTGGGTGGCTCCGGAAGCGCGACGGCTCCCGATTTTTGCTGGTAGCGCGCCGCTGCTGCCGCACTCGACCGTCCCGCAGGTAATTTGACCATGCCCTCTATAATTACCCCCGCGTTACTCACGACAGAAACGGCCAGGATGAGAAAAAAGGAACACTTCATAATTGGCTTGAGCAACGAACGACAGGCGGACCACTTTAGGTGCGTTGGTAAATGAGATTAGTCCGGCGACACTCCGAAAACCACCAAAATCAATAGGATCGCACTACTGCGGACTACTGAGGACGGTCCGTGACCCAACCGCGCCATCGGTAGTACCACCAGCCGATTTTTTCGTGAAGGTACACGTGCAATTGCTCAAGACGCGACGATCGCGGTATGGGATTGAAGCGGCCATCTCTTTCCAGGGCGCTGAGTCCTATGAAATCGCAACTGACTGGCGCCACGGGAAGGCCAAGCTGTCTAAAAATCCCTTCCGAGCGTTTCATGTGGTAGGCGGAGGTTACAAGGATGATGCGTTTCCAACCCCGTTCCTTGGCTAGCGCTCGGACTTGGACTGCCTCGTCTCGAGTATTGGATGAGATATTGAGACAAATTACCGGGGTGTTGGTGAGGTTCCAAGTGGCCAGCCAGGCTTCAATCAATTTTGCTTCGTGCCATTTGTTTGTTTCGGAGTCGTTCCTGCCACCTCCGCCAAGGACCAGAACTGGCCCTTTATTTTGCCGGGCTAATTCGACTGCTCTTATTATGCGATCGGCGCCCTCTGAAAGATTCATGCGAAAAGAGTCTCTGCTCGACGGCCCCAGCGCGCCGCCCAGCATAACCACCGCATCAGCCTCAGGCACATTCGTCAATATTACTTCCGCGTAAGGTCGCTCCAACGAAGCCAGCAACTGAACGGGCAAAGAAGTGGCGCCGGTGATAAACAACGAAACAGCGATCGTTCCACAAAAAATCGCCGGCCGCCATTGACGTCGATAGACCGCCCACACCGCCACCGCCAAATTCAAAAACCAAATCAAACCAATGGGTTGCAGCAATGCTTCGACAATCCTTGTGATGCTTGCCATGCGCCAAGAGTCTAGAAGCGCTCCGGCGAAAGACGACTGGAAAATGCCGCGATCCATGACGTGCATGATAATTCCTGGAAAGCTGTCGGCATGGCTGCGCCACTGGGCCTGATTATTGGCATGCTGCTGCATCGCCGTTGAATTCACTAAACGGGAAACGCTGCTTCCAGTTCGGAGGCCAGCAAATCGCACCCGACAGTTGCGAGGGGAATGGGATTGAAACTGGTACCCCCGCCCAGAATTGAACTGGGATCCGCGGTTTAGGAAACCGCTGCTCTATCCATTTGAGCTACGGGAGCACAATGAAGCGTAGTAGCTTACAAGCAGGTCAGTGTCGTTTGTAACGATTTTTGATACGGATTTTGAAACCAGCATCAGCAACATACTTTGCTCGAATCAGCGTTCGCGGCAAGCTTCTTTAAGGCCTCAGGGCAACCATCCGACAGCCTCCGGCGCCGTAATCGGAGCGCGGATGCCCTCATCCGCGCAATTTACTTGCGATCAGGTATGTCGCGGATGTGGGCATCCGCGCTCCGATGGAAGCGTCCCAATGTCGGTTCCGTTGATTTAGTGCGTACGCGCAAACCGCCGGGCAGGATGCCAGCCGCTACGATGTGCGGGCAACCTCGGGATGCACCGAAGGCAGTTTCGGCCTTGATTCAGCGGCGGCCAGACCGTTTGAAACCTTCACCTGACAACTGGGTTCTTCCATTTGAGTCCGCGAAAGCGCGAAAAGTCGGCGTCGGTCGAGTGCAACACGGCATTGTGCTCGACCGCGAGCGCCGCGAGATGGGCGTCGGAAACCAGGTTGCCCACCGCATTCCCGCTGCGCAGCATTTGCTGAAAAATGGTCCAGTGCTGGTCGGTTGGCTGGAGGATGCGCACCCACGACTGGTCGAACCAGCTCTGCACACGCTCGGCGGCCTCCTGGAGCGTGAGCGGGCGCTGGTGCAGTCGCGCATTGCTGCCGATGCGAATGAAAGCGTTCAGCACAGGCCCGCTGGTTCGCAACCGCCAAGGTGGGCATCCCACCAAGTGCGGGCCGCGTCATGGTGTTCAGACAAGCTATCTTCGGCGTAAAGCAGAACATTGGCATCGACGAGGATCATTGATGGTCTTCTCCCGCGGCGGCGGCGATCAGTTCAGAGATGTTGTCGTAACTGAAGCCCCGGCGCAGGCCCAGCGGCCGTGGTTTTGTGCGGTAAGGCTTCGCGGCTGGCGGCGCAAGAATCTCATCCAGACCCGCGCGCAAAGCGGCATTGATTATTTCCTTGAATGGTTTTCGCAGTTTGGCGGCGCCTCTCTTTGCTTTGGCCGCAATGTCAGGATCAAGCGTCAACGTAGTTCTCATGCAGGCATCATGATGCTTGCAGCCAGGAAGTCAACGCACGTTCAGAAACGCCGCTGTCTGTAATCCGTTTCGGTGATAGAACCTTTTGTGGCCTTCTTCAGCTGAGGCGAAGGCTCCGCCCAGCGTCCAAGCGTGCAATGCTTCCTCCGCCGTGATTCGCTTTCGGGCCCATTCACTTTGCCTTCAGCCAGCGCTCATTCGATTCGACGATTTGCGCGCAGAGCCGCTCGTTCTCCAACGACGTCGAAAGGTCGATGCCTTGTGGATTCCTGCCAATCGGCAGTTTGAGAATGTGCGTGCGTGGCGTCGAACCCGTGGGCCGTCGGCAGACGTCTTTGTATTTCAACAGCGCCGTCTTTTCCTCAGCGGCTTTGACCAACGTGAAGACTGCGATCGATGGTGTCGCGCGCGCGCGAGCCAATGTGGGCGCAGTGCTGCAGCGCTATCGGCGGCATTTTGCCGTGCCCAAGCGTTTGATCGATTAACTCGCGCGTGGCTCCGCCGTGCTGGTGCGAATGATGAGGTCAGCAGGCAGCCGCTTCGTTTCCGGACGCTCCCCTTTCAGCAAGCGCAGCATGGAATCCACCGCCACATTTCCCAAACGATATTTCGGCTGGCGTATCGTTGTTAAAGGCACCTTAAAAAACTCGCTGGTCAAGATATTGCCAAAACCAACAATCGATATGTCGTCGGGGATTTTCAGACCCTGGCTCAGCAAAATATTCGCGGCGCCTATGGCGACCAAATCGTTGGCCGCTTGAATGGCTGTCGCGTGGGGTGATTCTTCCAACATCTGCAGCGCCGCCTTTTCCCCATCTTCAATCGAGCTGCCCGCCTGGAAAATCAAACGATCGTCGAGAGCAAGCTCGGCTTCACGCAGAGCGCGGCGATAACCCTCGTAACGTTCTTGCGCCCATGGCGCACCCGGGGCGCCTGCGAAAAATGCGATCCGCCTGTGTGCTAGCTTAAGCAGATGCTGCGCGGCAACGCAACTCGCCGCCGAATCGTCCGTCTCGACATTCGCGAACTGTGCGCAGAACGGCGCGCGATGGCCTAGGATGACCGTCGGCGTCCTGCGCCGTTGCAATTCCTGATAGATCGGAGCTGTGGGGGCCAACCGATAGACGGGCGACAAGAACAAGCCATCAACCCGCCGTGAGAGAAGCCTGCGAATGCACGTTTCCTCCCGCTCCGCCCGATTCAAATGATGGACGAGAATAACATCGTAACCCAATTCGTACGCCCGTTCTTCAATGGCCAAAGCCACGCGCGCAAAGATTGGATTTGTGATTGCAGAAATGACCAGGCCAAAAAGCCTTGTCGTGCGTGTGCGCAGTCCCTGCGCCAGCGAGTTGGGCACGTAACCCATTTCTTCGGCCAATCGGCGAATGCGATCCTTGGTGGCCGGAGAAATATCCGGAGCGTCTCGCAATACCTTGGAAACGGTCATCACCGAGACGCCGGCCCGCAGGGCGATGTCTTTCAATCGAACCATATCAGGCGCGTTTGGCCATGACGTTCGAACCGCTCCAGCTCAGTTTGCGCCGCAACGTTTCAAAAAATGATGTGCCGGCCAGATGAACGAGGCGCACGGAATGCCGGCTGCGGCGAATGGTAATCACGTCGCCGGCGCTCAATTGCCCTTCAGGCTGCCCATCTGCGCTCAAAACAATTTCGAGTTTCTCGCTGATCACCTTGACTTCAATGGTCGAAGTCAAGCTCACGATTACAGACCGATTCGAGAGCGTATGCGGACAGATGGGCGTCAGTGTGAAAACCTCCGCCGTCGGATGAACAACCGCTCCACCCGCGGCCAAAGAATACGCTGTAGAACCCGTCGGCGAACTGACGATCAAGCCGTCGCACCGATATCGGGTAAGAATTTCCCGATCCACGCTTACTTCCAATTCGATCAATCGCGAAATGATTCCGCGGCTGACGACAAAGTCATTCAACGCGCACGTGTGGATATAACGGTCCTGCGCGTTGCCCGCCGCTTCCAGCAAGGCGCGGGACTCCAGCACGAAATCGCCGGCCCAAAGTTGTCTTAAGGCTTGGGCCAAATCCGACGAAGGAATGTCCGTCAAAAAGCCGAGTGCGCCCAGGTTAATCCCAAGCAGCGGTGTCCGCGAGCCGCCGATTTCGCGAGCGACGCGCAACATGGTTCCATCACCCCCAAAAACCAAAATCAGATCGACATGTTTGGTCAGCGCTGCGGCGTCGGCACAGGTGGGCGTTCGCAAACCGGCCAACTCTGCTGTCGCAGTGTCGCTCAGGACCGTCCGCCCGCTCCGCTGAATCAATTGAGCAGCCTTTTGCACGATGCTCCGTCCAGAGGGCTTTCCCGAATTCGCGACAATCCCGACGCGTGTGATTTCTTTACTCGTTCTTTTCAAGCAGCACGAAAAATTCCTTGTTTCCCGCTGGTCCAAGCAAAGGCGACTCGGTGACGTTCCGCCAAGTCAAGCCCGGCACAGTTTGCACAAATTGCTCCAACTCTTTCAATACTCGGTTGTGAATGGCCGGGTCCTTGATAACTCCCTCTCCCTTGTTGGCCTCAGAGCGGCCAGCTTCGAACTGCGGTTTAGTCAACGCCACGATTTTGCCGGAAGGCTTCAGCAGGCCGGCCGCCGAACCGAGCAACTTTCTCAACGAAATAAACGAGCAATCGATCACCACGAGTTCTGCGGCGGCAAACGGCTGCGGAAACAGACCCGGCGCCAACGCGCGGGCATTTGTTTTCTCCATGACCACCACGCGCGGGTCTTGGCGTAATTTCCAGGCTAACTGTCCTTGGCCAACATCCACCGCGTAAACCCGCGCTGCGCCTCGTTGCAATAAGCAATCGGTAAAGCCCCCCGTCGATGCGCCCAGATCAACCGCCGTCATGCCTAGCGCGTTCACTTGAAAGAAATCGAGCGCATGCTCGAGCTTGTAACCGCCACGGCTGACATACCGTTCTGGAGCCGCCACGGCAAGGCGATCCGCGGGCTTGACCACATCACTTGGCTTGCGAGCGAGGCGTTCATTGATTCTGACGGAACCCGCCAGGATAGCGCGCTTGGCCTTTTCGCGACTCTCACAGAGACCGCGTTCAACCAGCGCCTCGTCAAGCCGGGGCATTGCCCCTCTCCCTGACCCGGTCGCAGGACAGGCGTCTCGCCTGTCTAGCATTTGCATGGACCAAAAGCAGGACAGGCGGGACGCACTGTCCTACCAAGTTTAAGTTGAGGGGAAACTTTGACGGCATACTCGCGGCCTTACGCTTTCCCTTGAGCCACTCGAAGTTGAGCTTCGCGATAGGCGTTCAAAAACAGATTGTTGTCAGCGATCACTTGCTGGATGATTTGCGACAGCCTCCCCAAGTCGGAACGATTGATCACGGCATGGACACTTTGGTGGAAAGCTTGCATCGCATTCAAACTTTGAAAGCCGTCTCCCATCAATACCACCGGCGCGTGACGCCGTTGGTTCATCGGCATCAACTTCAAGGCTTGCAAAGCCAAATTCTCGGTTGGAACGGTCGCGTTGAATAATTCCTCGATCAGCACGATCTGGTATTGAACCTAGCTAAAACGTGTGACGAAATCGTCATGGTTATTCGCGACATGAATCTTGTAGCCCAGTTCGTTGAGGACAAACTTGCCTGTAGCCAGTGATTCCGCATTGCCCACAGCGAGCATGGCCGGTTTGTCGTTCGGGCTGAGAAACTCGAAGTCCGTCGCCATAATCTACTTCAGTTTCAAGGTGGCAGGAACCGGCGGCGGTTCCGGTTTCTTGGCAGCCTCTTCTTTCTTCATCTGCAGATTAGCGACGCTCGTGGTTGATTCGCCGCGCTTCTTCTTGATCTTATCGATGCCGCGAGTCACTGGCCCACGTTTAGTGCAATAAAGCAAAGCCGTCTCTTCTGATATCTGGCCTTGCTCGAAAGCATCAAGACACGCCTGGTCAAAATTCCGCCAGCCGAATGTGTAACTCGCCTCGAGGATTTCGTAGAAGCTCTTCCCCTCACTTTCGCCCATGACGATGCTGTCTTTGGTGCGCCAATTCGAACCCATGATTTCGAGCAACGCTACGCGTCCACCGCCAACCTTCGGCGCCAACCTCTGGCTGATAATCCAGCGCACCGTGTCGGCGAGACGCAAGCGGATTTGCTCCTGTTCTTCCTGCTCGAACATTAAATTGAAGAAGGCATCGATTTTAGCCATAGATTTCTAGGTCAAGCTGCTGAAATTCTTTAGCCGAAAATGGACCGCACTGCAAGCCAATGAATGATCTCGAAGAGCTAATTCGCGCGGAGATCGTCGAACGTGGTTGCATCCCCTTCGCCCGCTTCATGGAAATGGCTTTGTACCATCCGCAGTATGGCTATTACGAACGCGCCGCAGATCAAACAGGACGCGGCGGCGACTTTTATACTAGCGTGAGCGTGGGAAGTTTGTTTGGACAATTACTGGCCGCGCAGTTTGCGGAATGGGTCGGTCAGCTTTCCCAACCGTTTGGCAGCGATAACACGAAATTTCAATTGGTCGAAGCCGGAACGCATGACGGGCGTTTAGCGTTGGACATTCTTTCCTGGTTCCAACAACGCGCGCCTGAACTGTTATCCCAATTGGAATATTGGATCATTGAACCTTCGACCGGACGCCGGTCCGTTCAGGAAAAGACGTTAAAGACCTTCGTCCCACAAGTGCGCTGGTTTTCATCGTGGAGTGCAATGGCTTCCCAATCTGTGCGCGGCGCAATTTTCGCCAACGAACTGCTCGATGCATTTCCGGTCCATCGCTTCGGCTGGGACGCGGCACGCCAGATTTGGTTCGAGTGGGGAGTAACTTGGGACGCAAACGGATTTCAATGGATTCGGGTGGCAGATTCCGTCCGGGCGGCCACGAGTGATCCTCGACAGTTCGTTTGGCCTGAAATTCCTCAAGAATTGACAGCCGCGCTTCCGGACGGATTCACAATTGAACTCGGGCCAAGCGCTGAAGCCTGGTGGTTTCAGGCGGCCTGCGCACTAGGACAAGGCAAATTGCTGACGCTTGATTACGGACTGGACCAGGAAGCCTTCTTTGCCCCGCACCGGGCAGCCGGAACTTTGCGCGGCTACCACAAGCATCGTCTCGTATCGAATCTTCTCGCAAACGTGGGCCGACAGGACCTGACCGCGCCGGTGAATTTCACAAGCCTGCAGCGCGCCGGAGAAAGGGCTGGTCTGTTGACCGAACGCTTACTTGCTCAGGCAGAATTTCTGACGCGCATTGCGGAAAAAGCCTGGGCCGATCCTTCGCGTTTCGGCGAGTGGCCGCCGCAAATGAAGCGCCAATTCCAGACGCTCATTCATCCAGAACATTTGGGGCGAGCGTTCCGGGTGCTGATCCAATCGCGATCGTAGGACAGGCGTCTCGCCTGTCTCAGCACCACTCAGAAGTCTTGGGCAGATGTGATTCCGCAAAGAGCTTGCTAGGACAGGCGAGACGCCTGTCCCACCGTAAATGGTCCGCGCAATACAATTGAAGCGCGCGCCGAATGGATGGAAACGCGATTTCCTCCGGATCGACGCGAGCCGGATCAAGCCAGGACAGGCTTTCCACACCGTCCAGGGCAGCCGCGTCTTGAGCTATGTCAACGCGTCCAGAAAAGAAAAGGTCCAGAACTGGATAAGTGACATCCTGGTAGTCATACTGATTGGGAAAGGAACAGAAGTAATTGAGCGACGTCGCATCCAGATTTACTTCCTCGCGAATTTCGCGCCGCAGCGCCTCTTCGGCCGTCTCGCCAATGTCAATAAACCCGCCTGGAATCGCGAGCTTTCCTTGCGCCGGTTCTTTAGCGCGCCGAATGAAAAGGACGGTCCCATCCGGGCGAGAAACAAACGCCGCGGCCGCAATCGCGGGGTTAAAGTAATAGGCGAAACGGCACCTGCCGCATTGGAATTGGTCAGCCGGCTCAGGGGCGATTTCCAACTTTTCACCGCACCGCGGACAATGTCTGAAGTGTCGGTACGGTTCCATTAATCAGTAGCCGCCGGCGCCAAGCTCGGCATTCATTTTGTCCGGACCCGCCGATTCGGTCCGACGCTTGAATTCATCGAGCATCGCCGCTGTGGCCGTCGCACCGCAGCGTGTGGCGCCGAGTTCACGAACCTTTAGCAAACCCGCAAGATCCCGCACGCCACCCGCAGCTTTGACTTCGACTTTGGGCGAGCAACTCGCGCGCATGAGGCGAAGGTCGTGCTCAGTTGCTCCTTTATAACCATAATTGCCGTCCGAACCTTTGACGAAGCCGTAGCCAGTCGAGGTCTTTACCCAATCGGCGCCGGCACGTTCTGATACCTGGCAAAGTTTGATCTTGAACTCATCCGAGTTCAGGCCAGCGCCGCCGTTGGCAAGATAGTCGTTTTCGAAGATTATCTTAACTTTGGCTCCGCGCTTGTGCGCTTCCTCGCAAACGGCACTGATATCGCGTTCGACATATTCCCAATCTCCGCTGAGCGCCTTGCCGATGTTAATGACCATGTCGATCTCGACCGCTCCATCTCGGCAAGCCACCGCAGTCTCATATCGCTTGACCTCCGTGACGCTGTTGCCATGTGGAAATCCTATGACGCACCCAACCAACACCCCTGTTCCCTTGAGCAACTCGACCGCACGGCGCACGGCGTACGGCTTGATGCAAACAGAAGCCACTCCATATTTCGCCCCTAGTCGGCAGCCGTCTTCCAGCTCTCGATCCGTCATCGTCGGATGCAACAGCGAATGGTCGATCATTTTGGCCAGTTGTTCGTGCGTGCACTTCATGATTGAATCTCCAAATCGAGCCTTACACAAAATATGGCGCGAGAACGTTGCGCGCCACTTTGAGCGCTCGTTTTCGGCCTGCGAGCGTCTTGCCGAATGTGTCGTCTTCCACTTCGATGCAGACAGGCCCGTCATACCGGATTTCCGTCAAAGCGCCCATGAACTCGGCCCAATCTACTTCGCCATAGCCGGGAATACGTGGCCGGTGCCATTTTAAAGGCTCCGCAAAAGCACCGACATCGTTGAGCCGTGTTCGATCAATTTTCACATCCTTGGCGTGCAGGTGAAACAGTTTGTCTTTGAACTCTCGCAACGCGCTGACCGGGTTCATGAATTGCAATGCGAAGTGTGACGGATCGAAATTAAGCCCAAAGTGCTGGCTCGGAATGTCCGCAAACATCCGCCGCCAAATCGCGGGGCTCGTCGCAAGGTTCTTGCCGCCGGGCCATTCATCGCGCGTAAACAGCATCGGACAATTCTCAATGCCGACTTTGACATCGTGATTCTCCGCAAATGCGACGAGAGGTTTCCAAACCTTCAAAAACCGCGGCCAATTCTCGGCTACGCTCTGGGTCCAATCACGGCCGACAAATGTATTGACTCTGCCCAGGCCCAATAATGCGGAGGCCTTGATAACTTTCTTCAGATGATCCACAGCGAACTTGCTGGCAGCGGCGTTCGGATCGAGCGGATTTGGATAATACCCAAGCGCGCTCAGCTTAACGCCGTGCTTTTCACATAGCGCATGCGTTTCGTCCGATTGGGCGCGCGTATAATCACTCACATCAATGTGCGTGACGCCCGCATATTTGCGTTCTGCTTTGCCGACTGGCCAACACATCACTTCAACACATGCAAAACGTTCCGCCGCTGCAAAAGCGAGGAGCTGATCCAAATTGATCTCAGGGAGAATCGCCGAAACCAAGCCCAGTGTCATAGGTCGAGGCGGTCCGTTGTTCGAAGCCCAGGAATATGAGAGAAATAGCCATCGTGCGCCAGGACGACAGCGTCAATGCGCCGCGCACAACAGCCAATCACCACGTCGGTCAACGGCAAAACAATCCCTTCCCGGTGCAGTTGCCAGAGCGTCTTCTCAACGTCCTGCCAAAGGCGATTGTCCGTCGGCACGTAAATCATCACGTTCCAAAATGCCTGAAATCTCTCGAGCACGCGGCGTTCCCGCAACCCGCGGCCTACTTCACAGCAAATAATTCCACAGACCGCCAAGTCGCGCGTCACCGCTGTCAGGGCTAGAACACGCAACGGGTCCTGACCCTCACGCAACAGCTGAATGTAGTAACTGCTATCTGCGAGAACGGGACTTGCGGCCATAGGTCACAGGCTTTTCCGCTAACCGAAGCGTCGCGTCCCGATCAGACGCAGGATCGAATGCTCCCTTTAATTCCTCAGCACTGAGGCCGAGTCCTTCCGTGGCAATCCTTTTTAATTCGGCCCTCCTATCCATTTCCCTTAAGGCCAAATCGATTGCCTTGGTTTTGCTCGTGCTGCCCGTGGCAGCCATGACTCTGTTTAATAAGTCATCATCTATGTACATGGTCATCTTCATAGCCAGCTATAGTATGGCATCAATGCCATACGTCAAGCGCCTTTTTGACCATTTTTTTGACCAGATCAGATTTAGTTTTTCGCCGGGCTTAGCGAAAGAAATTCAAGCAAATCGGCTGCCTCTTGCGCCGTCAACGGCGCGAGCAACCCTTCTGGCATCGCGGAAAGATCAGACAAACGCGTCGATTTTACATCCACCAATTTGATCTGGCGCTCGAGATTCTCGTCGCGCAACACAAGGTCAGCCTCCGAGCGTTTTAGAACAAAACCGCTCAACTCGGACTCGTTGTTCAACAGCACGGCAACCGTCTTGTACTCGGGTGCGATCAGCTTTGACGGATGCATGATTTCTTCAAGCAACTGAGCGCGGTTGTATTTGCGCGCAACATCCGTCAAATCGGGACCGAACACCCGGCCGACCCCACCGGAAACATGGCATCGCGAACATTGAGCCACGCCTAGGAAAAGGTCCTTTCCACGCGCCTGGTCACCCTTGAGGGTTAGGACGGCTTGCGGATCAAAATCGCTGCCGAGCGTGCGGCGTCGTTGATCGTGAGGCAGCAAGCGTTGCAGGAGTTCGCGGACAAGCATGTTCGTGCTGGCCAATCCCGCCGATGCAACTTCATTTCGAAAACCTGTCGACGCCGGCTCCGTGGCATCGTTCAGCAGCGCCAGTGCGCCGCTCGTGCTTGCGAGAAGCTTGCGCAGTGCTTCAGCATTACCTTCCACTCGGTAACGCTCCAATCCCCTGCGAATCTCTTCAGACAACTTTTGCCGCGCGGCTTGGTCGTCGCCGATTGTTTGGGGAGATCGCGTGTTTGTTACGACCACCACCGAGAGTGGCGCTTCTTGTCGCGTTCTTTGCCTCGACCGCAAAAACGGAGCGGTACTTTGGAATGTGGAAGTCTTTCAGCAAGTTCCCCGCCGCAAGGAAGGCAAGAACTCTTACGCCACGCCCACTCCCGTCACTGATGGCGAACACGTTTATGCCGTGTTTGGGGATGGCAGTGTCGCCGCGTTGAGCAAGGACGGTTCCGTTCTTTGGACGAATCGCGATGTAAAATTCTACAGCCGGCATGGCCTTGGCGCTTCACCGCTGTTGCATGAGAACTTGCTCATTATGCCCTGCGATGGAAGCAATGTGATCGGTAGTCCGGGCGCTTATCCGAAAGTCTCGGATGAGGAACGTTTAGGTTGGCAGATTCCGTGGGACAAATCGTTTATCGCCGCCTTAGACGCGAAAACCGGGAAGCCCGTTTGGACCGGCCAACGCGGCCTTTCGCGCATTGCCCACGTTTCACCGAATATTCTCCGTGAAAATGGCATGGCCCAATTGATCAGTCCGGCTGGCGATGTGATCCAAGGCTTCGACGTGAAAACGGGCGAACGACGCTGGAGCGTTTTCAGCCAGGGCGAAGGAGTAACGCCAAGCTTTGCGATGGGGGACGGTTTGATTTTCACCTCGTCGGGGTTCGAGAAGACGACGATTCGCACTGTGCGCACCGATGGCAAAGGCGATGTTACGGCGACACATATCGCGTGGGAGCAACGCAAAGGCGCGCCGACCCAACCTTCGTTGCTTTACGTGAAGCCTTATTTGTACGCGATCACCGACGGCGGCATCGCTCACTGTTACCAAGGTGCGAATGGTGAGATTGTCTGGGAAGAACGGGTTGGTGGCAACCACTGCGCGTCACCCGTTTATGCCGATCGCAAGATCTATTTTCTTTCGGAGTCTGGTGAGACAACTATCATTTCGGCTGGCTCAGAGTTTAAGATCGTTGCCCGAAATTCCATCGGTGAAAAATGTCAGGCCTCCATGGCGATTTCACAAAAGCAATTGTTTATACGGTCCGACAAACACCTGTTCTGCATCGGGCAGACCCACTAAAACAATGCCCTCAGAGATTCTTTCATTCCATGCGCATCCATCCCAGCCATCCCAGAGTGCGGGCTTGCCACGAGCCTTCGCGGCGGCGGGCCGACCTGGCTTGCCTAAACTTGAACTAACTTAACTTAACTTAACTAAACAATCATTTCGCAGAGGGAGCTTTGCGGCAGAGCGGCCGACTTGACGGCGCCCATCTGGTTGTAGGTCTGTCCTCCGCTGGAGGGAAACAGACTGGAAATCATCTGCTGCATCAAATCCAGCGAACGGCTCAACAACAGGTGATTTTGCCGCAAGCGCTGCTGGGAGCGCAGCAACAGGTCGTTAATCTCTTCAAGCAACGCTTCTAAAAGGGGCTGCTACTCTTGGGGCACTAATTTAAGCAAGTGCCGAAAGGACAGGGTGGTGGCCTGGCCCATGGCCGCGGCCAGGTCTTTGCGCAATTGATCGCGATGCTGCCGGGCGGCTGCGACAACAGGCACCTGCGCATTAATAGCGCCCAGGTTTTCGAGCAGCCCTTCGGCCGAGCGGCTGACGATCAAGTCCTGTTGTTGCTCCAATAAGGCCAACAATTCCCCATAGTGGGTTAACTCTTCGCGCAGCTTGCTGATCAGATTCTCGAGTTCGGCTTTCACGCAATGGTTTCGCTGGATTGAAACATCTGCACCAAATGACGTAAAGCAGCCGCTCTCCCGAACTTTTTTGTGGAAATCCCGCGCCGTTCAGCAAATGTATCTCCGCTTTGAAACTCTTGAGCATGTATTCGCCTGACCGTATCGAGTCACGCCATGTCTGACTCATCCGCCGTCTCGGCGCGAGCGAAGGCGCGCAACCTTCTCGGTATCCTCGCTTTTCTGGGAAAGTATCCACAACAGGCGGCGTTTTGCGTTCTCCTCGTCTTAGTCATCATAGCGATCGAAATGACGCTGCCGCAAATCATCGGCAGCATCATTACAAATCTTCGGTGGCATACGGAGTGGGGCGCGACGTTTGATCCTTGGGTTTACGTGCAATTGTTTGGATCGCTGGTGCTGATTCGAGGTGGCGTCGCTTACATCCTTGGCCCGGCGCGCAATCGGTTGATCCAGCGGACGCTCGGTGATATTCGCAACACCATCTATGATGCGATCCAGCGCCTCTCCTTCGGTTATCACGACAGATCGAAGACGGGTGAATTGATCTCACGCTCGACCTCAGATGTCTCTCGTTTGCAGGATTTTTTCTTTGCGTGCCTGCTGCTGAGCCTCGACATCGTTGTGTCACTGGTGGTGACCGTCAGTCTGATTTTTGCCATCAGCCCGATCTTGGGCATTGTCGCTGTTGGCACGATGATTCCAACGATTACTCTGATTGCATTCTATGCGGCGACGCTCCAGCCGCGGTGGCGGAAAGTTCACGATCTGCACGGCGACATGATGACAGTCATTCAGGAAAACATCGCCGGCGTTCGCGTCGTTAAAGCCTTCGGGAAAGAATCGGAACAGATCGCCAAGTTCACGCGCAAACGCGACACATTCGTCTCCACGGCTCTCGAAACGGTGAACTTCTGGGCAGCGCGCGTGCCTTTTGCCCAGTTCATTTTTGGCATTGGGATGCCGCTGATCCTTTGGCTCGGCGGCCGTGAAGTGATCGGCGGAAACTTGCTCATCGGCGATCTTGCGAAAGTGGTTTTCTACGTGATGGCAATTGGACATCGCGTCGGAATGGTCGGGCAATTCACGAACATCATTCAAAATGCAGGCGCCAGCGCCGAACGGATCATGGAAATCATTCAGGAACCGCAAACGATCAAGAGCGGCCAACGCAATCTGCCTTCAGGCCCCGGAGCGGTCGCTTTTGAGAATGTTTCATTCCATTATCACGACGGCAAGGCGTCATTGACCGAAATGAGTTTTGTAGCGCAACCGGGCCGGACTTACGCGATTGTTGGTCCCACCGGCTCCGGCAAAAGCACTTTGGCAAACCTCATCCCGCGGTTCTACGAGGTGTCAAGCGGCCGCGTCCTGGTCGAAGGAATCGATGTGCGCGAACTGGACCTTCGCCAATTGCGACGAAGCGTCGGCGTTATCTTTCAGGAATCATTTCTGTTCAGCGCGTCGGTCGCGGACAACATCGCTTACGGAAAACCCGAGGCGAGTCAAGAGGAGATCGAACAAAGCGCCCGCGCTGCTCAAGCGCACGAGTTTATCTGCGCGTTAGAAAACGGCTACCAAACTATTATTGGTGAACGCGGTGTTACTTTGAGCGGCGGACAGAAACAACGAGTGGCTATCGCGCGGGCGTTTCTCATGAACCCGCGCATCCTCATCATGGACGACGCAACCTCGAGCGTCGATTCCCAAACCGAACGTTTGATTCAGGAAGCCTTTCGACGGCTCAGCGCGGGCCGCACGACATTTGTCATCGCCCACCGCTTCTCCACCGTGCAGCACGCCGACCAGATTCTTGTCCTGAAGGAAGGCCGGATTGTAGAGCGCGGAACGCACGACGAACTGATTCACGCTGCCGGATTTTACCGCGAGATATTCGATCAACAGATTAAACACTGATCGAAACCGAAGGCGGCAGTTCTAACCACGAAAGACAGCGCAAAGCACGAAACGGAGAGAACCTGAAAACGTGGTCATGTTCTGTTTTCAAGGAGGCCGACATAGGAGGCAGCCTCATGCAAACTCTGTGGGAGCCCTGGTATCGGCCTTCGAATCATTTGTCTAAGGTCTAAGCCAAGGAGGTTTGTGCAACGCTGTGGCGCCCGATCCGTATAGGACGGGCGTTGCTTTTCTTCGGTATGAGATACGTTCCCTTTTCCAGCGCAGACTGCCTATTTGACCACCAGACTTACTTGCTCGATTTCTGCATGGCCAGACTTGCGGAAGGGACGAGGCATCGGCTGCGCATCTCCCTTCTCGTCAATCGTACGTGATCGAAGCGTGTATTCTCCAGCCGGCAATCCCGGCAACAGCACGGCCCAATGGACCTTGCTCAATCGCATCGGCCAAATGCGCGGGCGGCCGTGTTCGTCGATGCCGCGTGTTTTCTCCGGGATGGCATTCTCCGGAAGATTGCCGCCCCAAATTCTGGGTGGCGCGAGGATTTGAGCGTCCACCCACGGCGCTTTGGTGAAGTAGCGATCATCGACTGGCCATTCCTGCGATTCAGGCTGAATCCAGACCTGCACCTTCGACAACCCTGAAATTCCGACCTGAGCATAGCCCGTGACTCGAATGGGCTGCGTCGGTTTGATTTCCTTTGGCACAAAGAGCGTCGCCGTGAACGTTTTGAGCGGGCTGTCGATGTCGTTATTCGCGTCGCCATACGTGTCATTAGCATGCGCCAAATTAGTGAGCACCACATGCGAGAGCCACTTGATACATTTGAACCCGTAAGCTTCCGGAACCACGATTCGCACAGGTCCGCCGCGTTCGGGCGAAAGCCATTGTCCGTTGAGCTTGTAACAGAGAATGACCGGCGGCAAACCATGAAAATCTTCGAAAACGCGGCCAATCGGGAGCGAACTGCGAAACATCTGTTTCGGGTCGTCGTTGTGATAACCGTAGTAAAAGACGCGCCGCAAATTCTCGCGCGGTTCAGTCCGCCAAATGATCTCTCGCAAAGGGACTCCTTCCCCAAATCCCCGTGCCTAGCGGACATCCGATATTGAGACACGTCATCACTTTCATGAAGCGCTCATATGCGCTAGTTAGTTAGAAGGCCAGTTTCTCTCCACGATTTCTGCACATGTCTCGGGGAGTTTCAAGCATCCATTCCATTCAATTCAATCCGCCATTCTAACGCAAAACTCCCGCACTCGTGGCTGTCGAGCGCGGGAGTACCATTACCCAACTACCGATCTCCCTCCTTAAACAAAGGAAAACGTAGAGAATCCGGCCCGCGCCGCCAATCGGGGGAACACTTGAAAATGTCTTCGAGTCTGGCCTGAGCTCCCTGACCCGGAGCGGGGATCTTCGGTTATTCACATCGGGACATGTGAATAACTGTCCGAGGCGAACCAAACGCGCGCGCGGCCGTCCTTAGTGAAATTGTGGGTCAGTCCCTGGCTCCTCGCTCTGGAAAGCGCACTGGCATGACGTTGTTGTCTGCGGGTTGCCACAGAGTCACCAGGGCAGCTTGGGCATCACCTAGTTCCTTCATCTTTCGTTGGAGCTTGCCTAGTGCCTCTTTCGCTTTGGGATAGTCAAACGATTCTGACGAAGTGATCAACAGCGCAAGAATGTTTCGGGTCTCGCTTAGGTGCCGCAACGCCAGATCGATTGGCGCGTCATTCATAGAATCTTCGAATGCGAATTTCTGGCGCGGCCGGCCTCAGAATCTTTGATTCATTGGCCAAAACTTGTGAACAACCTTGGCCAATAACGGGCGAATAACCTTCATCGTTTCCATTGCCGCGCCCATTCCAAGAGTTCGGGATAGAGTGCGGCCTGTTCGCCGTCGGAGAGAGTCACCTCATCGAGTGTCTCCTGCCAGATCGCTCCAAAACATTCCTCGACCGAAAACCGGCGTTTGACACATGACACGAGCGAGCGCTTGAAATGCTCGCGAAAACGAGCGGTGGCAAGATTGGCCTCAGAGTGGCGGCCCTGCTGGCGCGAAACTTTTTCGGTTTGCAGCGTTGGGTTGCTCATGCGCGAACGAAACTGAACTTCTGCAAAAAAAATTCAAGCAAACGAGCAAAAATCTTATCCACGCTCGTCCACAGGTTACTCACAGCGCATCACCAAGAAGTAGCGCTTGACTGAAACATGCCGACACACAACCGCGCTAGCTTTGGCTTCCTTATGACAGGCTGCTTGCGCGACGGAAATCGTGGCTGCCATTTTGCAGAATCGTTCGTGAAATGCGGCCATGAAACGCCTTGGTTTCACGCTCCTGCTGCTCCTGCTCACGTGCTTGGACCTCCGCTCCGCCGAACCTACGGCGGCCGGCAAGATTGATCTGGCACGCGATGCAAAAATTTTTGCCTCGCACGCCACCCCCGGGGACGAGTTCAAGATCGAGAACGCGATCGATGGCAACCCAGAAACGAAATGGGTCGGCGAAGCGCATCCGTTGACGTTTCAACCCGCTAACATCGTTATTCAATTTCCAACGCGTCAGACTGTGCGGCGGCTCGTGCTTCTCTCCACTGTTTTTCGAGATCGTCTCGCGCTCAAACATTTTGAAGTTTATGCTTGGGCAAACACCAACTGGGCCGGCGCGACGCCAATCGCTGTCGTGCGCAGCACCACGAACGTCAGCACGACGGTGGATTTTCGGCCGGTGAAGACAACGCGTCTCCGCATTCGCATTCGCGATACCTGGCGCGAAGACCATACTTATCCGTGGCTGCACGAGATCGCGGCATATCGAGCGTAAGACGGCGCTGAGCCTGTGGCTCTGAAAGATTCGATCATTCCGGACGGGAAAGATTCCGAACGCTTCGTTCTCCGGCGGGCTTTGGGCGAGAAATACGTTGCCCCAGGCACGACCTTAGACCCAAAGAAAGGCTATCTCTTTTACGTGCGCACATTCCTCGACACGATGATTCGAGATCGGACCGATCGCTACGGCAGCGTTCACAGTCCGATGTTTGCTTCGCTGCTCGATATGGAATCGCGCCGTATCCCCGAAGATATTCCCGCGAACATTGAAGGCCAGCGTTATTCCGATCGCTCTCTGCGCGGCGGCAATCTCATGCATGACATCATGCTGCTGCGTGCTGCCGATTTGACAGCACAATTAAGCGGCGAGGAAAAATATCGTCGAGCTGTCGATGATTATCTGCGCTTTTTTCTGGAGCACTGTCCTCAGCCGACCGGTTTATTTCCGTGGGGCGAGCACGCGTAATGGGAATTCTTTCAGGAGAAGCCCGGACATCCCACGCACGAGTTTCTGGGCGGAATCCCGGCCGAATTCTGGGAACGGCTCTGGCAGTTGAATCCTCAAGTGGTGCGCGCCGAAGCCAGCGGCCTCATCAACCACATCAGCGATTTCGATTCGTTTCATTTCGATCGCCATGCGGAACTCGCCAAACCGATGCCCGAACCGCGGCCGAAAGGTTTAGGTGGCATGGATTTTCCGCGCCACGCTGGGTTCTACATGCATTTATGGGCTTTCGCATATTCCAAAACCGGTGACGCGAAGTTTGCGCATTGGATATCGAAGATGATCGAGCATCACTGGAAAGCTCGCGATCTTAAGACAGGCATTCTGCCGAGCAACACACGGGGCAGCCAGGCTCAAACCGCTACTGTAGAATCGACGCTGAGCCTGGCTGTGAGTCTGCTCGAATCAGCGGATCGGTTATCCGAAGGCGACCTCAAACAGCAATGCCAGCGAACGGGACGCGAATATGCCGATGCTGTCCTTCGTTTGCCGCATCGGCCGGGTGAAGGAAAGTTTCTCGCAAGCTTTCCTGTAAAGAATGGGCCAGCCGAGCAACCAGATTATGGCGAACCTTACCGTTATGGATACGGCGGCGGCTTTACGGCCGATAACGCCGCGCTACTCCTCGCTCTCCACCGGCTCACCGGGAATTCCGCCGCGCTTCACCTGGCCGAACAGTTCGCAGAGTACTATGCGAAGAATGATCCTCCTCCTGCGCATGAAATCGTCCGTGCCCATGTCTATGCCAGCGTGATTGGCCTGTTTGCCGATTTGTATGCGTTGCAAAGGCGGCCATCTCACCTTCAGCAAGCCGATCGCTACGCCCGCCTCGCTATCGAACGTCTCTTTCACCACGGACTATTCCGCGGCGCGACGTCGATTGACCATTACGAAGGTGATTTGATGGTCGCTAACCTCGCGTACAATCTTGTTTGGTTGCACGCACTGAAGGCAAGCTCCGGCCTGCCTGTTCCCCCCAATTATTTTAATCGATAGGCTGAGAAAAGGAGCGCGGCGTTCACGCTGCAGGAACGTTCGCCGGATCGTGTCGAAGCTCATCCAAAGCGGCGAGGCGAAGAAACTCGACACGCCGCAGTTCCCGGCGGTGAGCCTTCTCGAACTGGCCGGTCATTGGTTGGCGGGAAAAGCGGCGGGCGCTTCGGGCGATGCGCGCGCCATGATAGGACATCTTGAAAAGGCGGTCGCTGCCGAAGATGCGTTGCCCTGCATGGAGCCAGCCTGCTGGCCTCTGCCTGTTCGACCAACGCTCGGCTCGGCCTTGTTGCAATCGGGTGACGCGATCCGAGCGGAGCAAACGTTCCGCGAAGATCTGAAACGTTGGCCTCGCAACGGCTGGGGATTATTCGGCCTGGAACAAAGCCTCCGCGCCCAAGGCAAGAACGAAGCCGCCGAGGACGTTCGCCGTCAGTTCCAGAAAGTCTGGAAAAACGCCGATGTGAAGTTGAACTTGTCGTGGTTTTGATTTGCCGGGAGACAGCGGCCTACAACGCGCGGCACAGCGCACCGCCATCCACCAGCAGCGTTGTGCCTGTGATGTAGCTTCCAGCCTCGCTGGCCAACAGCAGCGCGGGTCCCGCCAATTCTTCAGGTTGCGCCCAACGACCAAGCGCCGTCCGATCCGCAAATGCTTTTTTCTGGGCTTCGGTAAGGATGCTTTTCGGCAGATCGGTGAGAAACGGTCCCGGCGCAATACAATTGACGGTAATGTTGAATGGACCGAGATCGAGAGCCGTTGCGCGTGCAAAACCAACCAGCGCAGTTTTGGTCGCACAATACGCATTGCGCGCTTCTTTCGCGCCGAGCCCAAGAATCGACGAGATATGGATGATGCGGCCCCATTTCCGCTCTTTCATTTGCGGGACCAATGCACGCGTCAGGACCATGATGCTGTTCAGATTCAACTCCATTAACCGGTCCCAATCTTCGTCGCGAATCTGATCGATCGGCTGCGGACAATTTGTTCCAGCATTATTAATCAGAATGTCGACACGTCCGAGACGGTCCAACGCCGTTTGCGCCAGGGTTCGGACGGCGGCGCGGTCTCCCATATCGGTCACTGCCCATTCCACTTTCGAACTCAAACCGGAACCAATTTCTTTCGCGGCTTGTCTAAGCTCATCCTCATGGCGGCTGCAGATAAGAACGTCGGCGCCTGCCGCGGCCAAACCTCGTGCCATCGCCTTGCCCAATCCTTTGCTGCCGCCTGTAATCAAGGCAGCGCGTCCTTTAAGATCAAAAAGTCCGTCGTTCATGGTGGGGCGAGTATCGTGCTCGCTAGGCCAGAGTCAAGCGGGTAGCGCAGACAGGAATGTCTGCGCTACCGTCTCAAAATCTCGCGCGCGGCGTTGTAGCCGCACGCGCCCATGACACCGCCGCCCGGATGGGTCGCTGCTCCGCACATGTACAAACCGTCAATAGGCGTGCGGTAATTCGCATAGCCGGGCGCCGGGCGCAGAAAAAACAGCCGATGCAAATGCATCGCTCCTTGAAAAATATTCCCTCCGGTCAGCCCGTAGCGCCGCTCCATATCCAGCGGCGAGAGCACTTGGCGATGAATCACAGCTTGACGGAAATTGGGGGCGTACTCGCTCAGAACATCGAAACAACGATCGGCAAACTTCTCCTTCGCGTCGTCCCAATTCGCGCCGCGCAAGTGCGTCGGAGCATATTGGATAAACATGGACATCAAATGTTGGCCGGGCGGCGCGACCGTAGGATCGACCACCGACGGAATGGTACACTCCAGAACTGGCAACTCCGACGGACGGCCATATTTGGCGTCATCATAGGCGCGTTCGAGGTAATCAAATGTGGGACAGATGTGAATTGTTCCGCGATGTTGCGGCCCGGGTTTTCTCCCGGGCAACGATATAAAGTCCGGCAACTCCGAGAGCGCCACATTGATTTTCAGCGACGCACTTGTGTAGTCGATAGCGCGAATCGACTCGATGAAATCGGCAGGCAATTGCTGAGCGTCGAGCAATCTGAGAAACGTCACGTTTGCGTCCGCATTCGAAACCACAATGGACGCACGAATCTCTTCACCGTTGCTGAGCGCCACTCCCACAGCGCGCCCGTCGTTCACGAGAATTTTCTGGACTGATGCATTGCAGCGTATCTCCGTGCCACGTTCGCGGGCCGCCGAAGCCAAAGCGTGACTGATTCCGCCCATGCCGCCGCGGACATAACCCCAGACGCCGCGGACGCCGTTGCACTCGCCCATGACATGGTGAAAGAGCACATAGGCGGTGCCTGCCATGGACGGCGAAGCCATCGCGCCAATGATCGCGTCCGTGGCCAGCGTCACTTTGAGTTGCTCGGATTCGAACCAGCGATCGAGAATGGGCCGCGCGGCGCCGGTCAGAATTTCGATGGCATTGGCGCCAGCCCGGCCAAGTTTGACGAAACGCCATGCCATCTCACCCAATCGCAAGTAATCGCTTATCCGCCCGGACCATGGATCGGGCGGCGTTTCCATCAGCATCGGTTCAATGAAGTCGGCCACCCGTTCGAGCATTTTCTCGTAACGTGGCAGCGCCTCGGCGTCGCGCGTCGAAAACTTGCTGACTTCGCGACGGTTCAATTCCGCGTCGGGCCCGAGCAGCAAATAACGTCCATCTGGAAACGGCGTGAAAGAAGAAGGATTGCGCGGCAGCATTTCGAAACCATGCCGCCGAAGCTCAAGGTCGCGGATGATTTCAGGGCGCAAGAGGCTGTTAACGTAGGCGGCCGTCGAGACCTTGCAGCCCGGCCAAATTTCCTCGGTCACGCAGGCGCCGCCAATGACTTCGCGGCGTTCGAGCACAAGCACACGTTTCCCCGCACGCGCAAGATACGCCCCTGTGACGAGCCCATTGTGTCCGGCGCCGATAATGATGACGTCGTAGGATGCCATAACCACGCCGATTCAATCTCATGGTGGCGATAATTGCCATAGCAGAGTCTCTGAAGTTTTGGAAACGACAATGGTGCGACTAAAACTGTGGGTGAGAGGACCGCCGCGTTCACGCGGCAGAACGTGAAACTGCGGGACGGCTCGAAACTTTTCGAAAGCTTTCGACTTTGCGATTGTTCTGCAGCGTGAACGCGCGTGAACGCTGCGGTCCCCTTACCGACAGTTCTAACTAACTAATCGCACGCAAATGACTGGCAGCACAGATTGAGCAGGAATTCATTCTTCATCCGCTGAGATTCCTGAGCCGAGCCGAGACGAGCCTTGCCTAAGGGATTGGTTTCGGCCATAAGACTCAGCACCGAATCGAAACTAGACGATTATGACCAAGCCATTCTGCTTTGCCGCCTGCCTGTCGTGGCTCGCTCTCGGAGTCAGCCTCACCAGTGCTCAATCGCCCACGACGGCGCTCGACCGATACGTGGCTGCACCGGACCCCAATTACTCATACAAATTGGTCAATACCGTTCAGGCTAACGGCTGCACGACCTACATACTCGAGATGACTTCGCAGTCGTGGCTCACCACGAACGAAGTCAATCGCACACTTTGGAAACATTGGATGACCATCACGAAACCCGACGGTGTTTCAAGTTCGACAGCGCTGCTCTTCATTGGCGGCGGAAGCAACGGGAGGGCGGCCCCTAAGAATGCCGATGGCAATATGATCAGAACGGCGCTCGCCACGAAATCTGTTGTGACTGAGTTGCGCATGGTTCCGAATCAACCGTTGATCTTCGCCGGCGATGGTCAGACACGTTCGGAAGATGCCTTGATCGCGTATTGCTGGGACAAGTACCTCCGCACCGGTGACGAACGCTGGCCCACGCGCTTGCCCATGACCAAAAGCGCGGTCCGTGCGATGGACACAGTGACGGCCTTCTGCGCAACCAAGGATGGCGGCGAGATGAAGGTCGATTCGTTTGTGGTAGCGGGCGGTTCCAAGCGCGGTTGGACGACTTGGACGACGGCGGCGGTCGATAAACGGGTTGCGGCCATTGTCCCGTTCGTCATCGACTGTCTGAACGTGGAACCTTCGTTTATTCATCACTGGGAAGCCTATGGATTTTACGCCCCGGCGGTCGGGGACTATGAAGCCATGGGAATTATGGATTGGCAGGGGACCAAGGAATACAAGAACTTGATGAAGATCGAGGAACCTTACGAGTATCGCGACCGCCTCACGATGCCAAAATTTATCATCAACGCCACGGGCGACCAGTTCTTCCTCCCGGATTCAAGCCAGTTTTATTTCCACGACCTGCGCGGGGTCAAATATCTGCGCTACGTGCCGAACGGCGATCATTCTCTGAAAGACACGGACGCCTTGGAGACGCTCGTGGCTTGTTATCACGCGGTGCTCAACAAAAGTCCGCTCCCGCGCTTCTCTTGGAAAAGCGAGCCAAGCGGCGGCCTGCGCGTTGAAACTCAGGACAAACCAACCGCTGTCAAACTTTGGCAAGCGACCAATCCATCGGCGCGCGATTTCCGCCTCGAAACGATCGGCAAGGCCTGGACGAGCGCCAACCTTGAATCGCAGGCCGACGGCAGTTATCTCGCTAGAGCAGACAAACCGGAAAAAGGTTGGACGGCGTACATGGTGGAATTGACCTACTCACCAAAGGGACAACCTGCGCCGTTCAAATTTACGACTGATGTGAAGGTCGTGCCCGAAACACTGCCTTATAAGTTCAAACCCAAAGCGAGAGTCGCCCCGCAGTAAAAAACGGCACGGGCGTTCGTGCTTGCCAGTGTTGAGGCAGCAGCCTTGAGAATTTTAGCGTCGTCGCACACGAACCCGGTCTTCGTTCTGCAGAATGGCAAGCCCATTCGCGCTTCGTGTCGGGGTGCGAACAAAAGTTCACAAGGTCGTGCGCCTGGGTCCCATTCGGGGGCAGACCAGGCAAGGCGCTTTTGGGGGGGCGCGCGTGAATTGACTTGGCCCAGGGAGATCGCTCGAAGATAAATTCGCGCCGATGAAAAATTCTCTCAACTGCTCAAGGGCTTTTGCGCTCCCTACATTCGTGACGTGATGGCCAGGTT
>Ga0194121_10000782_pt1 | contig 55403 bp, 69 predicted proteins | sample TA2MahCa50mmetaG_FD_148609 | JGI IMG/M metagenome (GOLD analysis project Ga0194121, IMG submission 148609) | Freshwater microbial communities from Lake Tanganyika, Tanzania - TA2015020 Mahale Deep Cast 50m | ecosystem: Environmental > Aquatic > Freshwater > Lake | place: Tanzania: Lake...
AGTCCTATGGGCGACTTCATCCTCTACCCTAAAGGGCAAGCCTCTGTTTGCCTCACTCGCTTCACTCGTTCGTCTGCACAGAGGCTTGTGCTAAAGCATAGAGGTTTTCGCCGCCAAGAAGGATAAATATAAGAGTACGCAATAGCAAGTCGTGAAAGTAATTTTCTTGGGATAGATAGGGTATGACTTTTCGTGAGTTTCTAACTTGGCAGGAGCAAGAGGTTAAGGGTATCAAAGCCTTTGAGCCGGGAGCCAAAGTACCAGCAGGAATAGAAATCCCCAAAACTGGTTTCAGGAAGGGTGGTGCCAGGACTATGAGGATGACATCGGCAGTTAACCCCGCCAAGCCTATTTTCCGCAAGGCTGGTAGCACCAGAAGCCAGCCCATGAGCGGTATCGCTAACAAGTAGTTACTTTTTGTGCAGCCAGCAAAGGCCACGGTAGAAGTGGATGGACTCTACGCCCAGGTCTTTAGCACCGGATTGTGGGTCTATCGAATCAACCAGGTCTTTCAGGAACTGCATACACCCATAGTTGTTGGGGAAGACGTAAGTTGTGCCTAAGTCTTCAATCAAGTAAATGCCTTTGGAGGCTAAGTGTGGCCAGAGGGTGTTGAAGGATATTATCTGTTGGTTGGACCAGTGCCCACCGTCGTCAATAATCAGGTCAAAAGGTGCATGGGGCACAACGTCTCTAGTCAAGAATTCCACATCCGTTTGCGACCCAATATACACATGCCTGTTTATGCCGTCCCCGTAGGCCGCACATGCCGGGTCGATGTCCACGCCGATAACCTTGGCGTCAAACAGTTTCTCCCACAATTTGAGGGAGCCGCCCCTTTGAACACCAATCTCCAGAACCTTTTTGATGGATGGAAACTTCTGATGTAACTGGTCACAATAGGAGGCCGCATAGCCTTCTTGTCCGACCATGTGAGGTCCAGAAACAACAAACTTGTCGGGATTGAACTCGGCTTGCAATTCCATCAATCGTTCCAGGAAATTCTTTGGGTCCATGCTTTATTATAGTATATGATGCTAGTATTGGTCACTTGTTACAATAGGTTCCACAACCTGACGTATTGGTATAAAGCATGGCAGGCGATGGACACAAAGGACTGCAAGTTGATATTTGCAATCACTGGTCCTTTTGTCGATAACGCCTTTGACCCGGCAATAGCCGAAGTGATTGCCTTGCCGAACACAGGCGGCGTTCTTAGAAAGTTCTTCCAAGAGCGTTACGACTATGACCGGATATTGTTCTGTCCTGACGACTTCTTGCCGGTAAAGAAAGAGGTTTTGCAACTTTGCACCACTGCCGACATGGTTGGCACTTTCTGGTCGGCTCCTATGGTCGTCCCCTCCAGTCAGTTTCATGCCTCAGAAGGCGTTTTCATATTGAATGAGTTCCAAAAAGAACCAACAGCTAGTGTTATCAGAATACCCGGACATATCAGGAGCGGAGGCATCGCCATAACAGACAAGATTGCAAAGTCTGTAAAGTTCCCGCCGTTGGTTGATAACAACTTAAAGCTTCAAGAGTACAGATTTGAGTTCTTAGATTATAACTTCTACGAACAGGTCCGAGAAATGGGCTGCTCTGTCAAGATGATGGACGGTAGCGTCCCGCCCGATTCACTGCACTGGTCCAGTGTAAATCAGGAATACATTTGCGACACGGATAATAGCTACTGTGAGTTTTCAGGATGGTAAATTTATGGATGAAAAAATGTTGGTTCTGGTTATTTGCCACAATAGGTTTAATAACCTTGCATATTGGTACAAAGCTTGGCAGAAGATGGACACAACCAACGCCAAGTTGGTATTCGCCATCACTGGCCATTTTGCCGAGCATGCTTACGACCCTGAAATAGTGGAAGTCGTAAGGATGGAAAACCTTGGCCTGGACATAGGATGCTTACAGAGGTTCATCAACACCCGTGAAGATTACGACAGGTTACTTTGGTGTCCTGATGACTTCTTGCCGTTGCGACACGACGTTTTGAATTTCTACAAGAGTGCAGAAGTGGTAGGCACTTTCTGGTCAATTCAAATTTGCAATCACATTCGTACCGGGGCCATTGCGATGACAAAAAGAATCGCCAAGGCTATAAAGTTTCCTCCAGAGTTACTAGATGGTAACAATAGAGGCCATTGTTACAGATTTGAGTACGGTGACTACAACTTCCACCATCAAGTCTACAATATGGGGAACCCATGTCAGATGGTTGACGGCAGTGTGCCGCCGAACTGCCCCTATTGGATGCATGTGGACCCTATTTTCTTTCTGGATACGGGACAGCAACCGCATCTTGCACATAAGTTGGCTTGGGCCGGTGTATGAAAAATGTCGTAGTCTTGGGCGGAAGTGTTTGGCAGTCTTATTTGGTTGATTACTTGAAGTCGGTTGGTTACGTTGTCCATTCCGTATGCCCTACGAACACAACGAATGCCGACTTCCACATCCCCATTGACGTGAAGGACGTGGAAGGCATCATAAAGGCCATAACACCCCTCTCCCCACTATTCGTCTGCTCCGACCAGTCAGATGTAACGCCAATGCCCCTGGCCAAGATTTGTCATCAGATGGGGCTTCCCGGCAACCATCCAGACGTAATAAGGCTTTTCACAGACAAACACAAGATGTATGAGTACGCCGCCTCGATAGGGGTGAGCATGCCAGCTACCAAGATAGTTTCTTCGCTAGAGGATGTGGTTGACTTTGTGCATCAATACGGCTTCCCGGTTGTCATCAAGCCGACCGATTCTAACTCCAGCAAAGGCTTTGCCGTAGTAAACAACATAACAAGCGTACAAAGTGCAATAAAGGACGCCCTAACTTATTCAAACAAGGCAATCGTTCAGGAGTATGTTGTAGGAGAACAAGTAACATTGGACGGCTTCTGCTCAGGAGGACGCCATCGTGTATTCGCCGCAGCGAGCATCGGGTTTGGCTTCCCTCCAGGGAGTGCAAAAGAGGGCGTAATCTCCTCAGTAAAGTATCCGTTTGAAAACTACCAGGTCATATATAACTTGTCCAAGTTAACAGACAGGTTTGTTGAGAATTCTGGTCTAAAGTTTGGTATTACGCATGCCGAGTGCCGTTACACCAAAGATAAGGTCTTCTTGTTAGAGATAGCTGCCAGGGGTGGTGGTTGTGGCACTTCGTCTGTTTTAGTGCCTTGGGTTACGGGCCAGAGTTTTTATCATTTGCTACATCGGTCGCTGTTGGGGGAGGAAATCTCTCTTGGAGAGTTGTCACTTACTGAGAAGGCTGCGTGGCTGGAGTATTTCGCTTTCCCGCCTGGCAAGCCTAGAGGCAATCTGGAGCGAACCATAGCGGCGGCAAAGGAGGTCAAGCATGTGGCCGACTTCAAGTTTAGTTTCAAGCAAGAAGACGATTTACCTGTGGTAAGTACAGGTGCGCAGCGTCATTCGCTAGCAATGTTTTTGGGGGATAGAAAAGAGGAGTTAGAGGTTGCCTTGCAGGAGGTTAAGAAGGTAATACGAAACCAGGGGTGGTAAATTGCCAATTCCTAACTCTATCTATTGGTATGGAATTCAATATCATAGAGCGATGTCGTTGCTGTTATAACACCGATTTAGTGCCATACTTCGACATGGGCGAGCAGCCACCGGCAAATGCCCTTTTATCTAATACCGACACAGAGAGACGACGGTTCCCTTTGAAGGTGATGTTATGCAGTAAGTGCTATCATAGTCAGCTAAGCGTAGCCATCAACCCCAAGGCTTTGTTCTTCAACTACCCCTATCAGTCCGGTATTTCGCAAACATTTGTCAGTCATTGTCAAGAACTTGTGACGGATGCTATTAGCAGGGTATCTGTCAGCACTCCTAAAGTGCTAGACATAGCTTCTAATGACGGCACCTTGCTAAAGCAGTTCAAGGACCGTAATTGTGAAGTCCTTGGAGTTGACCCCTCAGTGAATCTGAAACCCTTGGCCGATGCCAAAGGAGTGCCGACGATATGGGAATGCTGGAATACGGTTGTAGCCCAAGGCATCAAGAACCAGTTTGAAATCATTACTGCCCAAAATGTGTTGGCCCATGTGCATGACTTAGACGACTTCCTTAGCGGGTGTGACATCGCCCTCAAGGACGGCGGGGTAGTTATCATTGAATTCGCCTACGGCAAGCCGATGCTGGAAAGGTATGAATTTGACACCATCTACCATGAGCATCTTTCATACTTTTTGGTTAATTCGTTCAAGTCCGTCGTCAAGCATAGCAACTTCTACATTGATGACCTAAAGCAGTTGTCCATTCACGGCGGCAGTCTGCGTTGTTATCTAAGGAAGAAACCAGGGGCTAACAAGACTATTGTAACCGAGTTTGTGGAAGCAGAACGGGCCGCTGGCCTATTGGACAGGGCGGTATATCAAGGATTCCAGCAAAAGATTGACGACATCAAGAACGAACTGGTTAGTGTTTTGAACAACCAAAAGGAGAAGGCGGTTGGTTTCGCAGCATCTGCTAAAGGCATTACGATGCTAAACTATTTCGATATAGACCTGGCTTACATTGTGGATGATACGCCATCCAAACAGGGCAAGTTCATTCCAGGAAAGAAGATTCCAGTGTTGCCAGCCTCCCAACTGACAGACGACCCTGACGATTTGTGTGTTCTGATACTAGCCTGGAATTTCTACAACGAGATAAAAAACAGGGTTGTTACATTAAGACAGCACAAGCACACTAAGGTTATTGACTACAACAAGATGGAAGTGGTTACATTATGATGCTAGTTTTGGTTATTTGTTACAACAGGTTCGAGAACCTTACCTATTGGTACGAAGCTTGGCAGCACATGGATACAACTGACTGCAAGCTGGTGTTCGGCATTACTGGTCACTTTGTCGATAATGCTTTTGACCCCAAGATAGCCGAAGTAATCAGGCTCCCCAATGTTGGCCGTGACTTAGGTGCATTGAAGAGTTTCGTTAATTCCCGTGAAGACTACGACAGGTTACTTTGGTGCCCTGACGACTTCCTACCGATGCGTGCCGACCTTTTGAAGCATTACACCACAGCAGACGTAGTGGGCACCTTCTGGTCGCACGGCGGCGGTTACTATGGCAGTCCAGATGGAACCTTCCAGTTCTGGGACATTCCGCCTCACATTAGGACTGGAGGAGTTTCTGTTTTGAAGCACGCTGCCAAAGGACTAGTCCTCCCGCCAGAGTTGGACTTGTCTCCAGAATCCGGTGTTTTGTACCGCAAGTTCGCAGTTCAGTTTGAGTTTTTCGACTTCTACAAGCAGCTTGTTGACATGGGCTGCTCGGTTAAGATGGCAGACGGCACAACCCCGCCTAATTCACCGCACTGGTGCAATACGCCGCAACACTATCTGTGCGACGTTGAGAACGCTACCCTAAGCGGAGTGGATACCAGACATATGTTAGGCTGGTGGAAGCGATAACTTCTTGAACTTGATGATTTCGTCGCAGATGAAGTCGATTTCGGATTCCGTCAGTCCGCAATACAAAGGCAACGAAAGAATCTTCTTGCTTTCCCTCTCAGCCACAGGCAATGGGTTCTTGTAATAGAACTCATACAGGTGGACCGGCAGACAATGTACGCCGGTTGCGATGCCTCTGCTTTTCAGGTACTCAGAAAGCTCGTTACGGTTTTCAGTCCGAATAACAAACAAATACAAGCTGGCATCGTCCGGGTTCGTTGGCACAAAGTCTACGACATCCCTGAGTCTTTCAGCGTACTGTTTGTAGATAGCCTTCCTCATTTTTTGCATCTCAGGCAGTTTTTGTAACTGTGTTAGTCCAATCGCCGCCGTAATGTCATTCATGTGGTACTTGTAACCAATTTCATTGATGGTGTATTCCCAGAAGTAAGACTTGTTTCCTGAGCGTGCCCAGGTACTCTTGTTAATACCCATCCATCGCAGTCTTTTGATTCTTTCGTACTGGTCCTTGTCGTCTGTTGTTATCATGCCGCCATCGCCGGTCGCAATGTTCTTCACAGCATGGAATGACCAGCACGCCAACTTACCAGCAGCATCAAAAGTACCGCCGCCTGCTTGAGCGCAGTCGTAGACGAGCGGGAGGTCCATGTCGTCGGGAGGGGTCATATTCTGCCCGGCCCACAATACCGGAAAGATAGCCTTTGTGTTTTTAGTGACCCTGGATTTAGCGTCGTCCCAATCTATAAGGAGGTTGTCCTGTCTAACGTCACAAAATACGGGTGTTGCCTGGCAGTAGTCTGCAACGCAGGCCGTAGAAATGAAGGTGATGGTCGGAACGATAGTTTCATCACCTGCCTTTAAGTCTAGCAAACGTGCGCAGATGTGCAGCCCAGCCGTACATGAGTTCAAGGAGGCAGCGTACTTGGAATTGACGCTCTTAGCGAAAGCTTCTTCAAACTCTTCGGTCTTAGGCCCCATGCCTATCCAGCCTGACTTAAAGACCTTGATAACGGCCTGTTCTTCTCTTTCATCGTAGTATGGGCGGAAAACTGGAATCATATTTCACTCCCTTGTAGGGCACCAAACATCCAGCTATTAATATAGTGGTCGTTTTTGAAAATGGCCTGTCGTTTGCACCCTTCCTTTTCGTAACCAGCGGCCATCGCACATTTCTGTGATACTATGTTAGTTTCCAGTATCTCAGCGTTCAGACGGTGGAGGTTCAGGAATTCAAAAGCAAACCGAGTTCCAGCCGCCACTAGGTCTTTCCCAAGTCCCTTGCCCCGGTAGTCCTTGAAGATGTCCCAGGCGGCGTCGGCCTGTCTGTTTACCCAATCAATGCTAGTGACTTTGAAAAGTCCTACAGGGACTTCGGCTACCTCTGCGATGAGGAACAACTGGCCGGGTTGGTGTGGATGGCGGTCCAAGTTATCAAACCAGCGTTCTTGGTCCGTATCGTTAACTATAGTTACATGGTGCGTCCCGAACCAACTTTCTTGTTTCAATTCAAAAAGTAGTTTCAGGTCTTTCTTGGCAAGCTTTCTTAGCGTTAGTGACTTATAGCTAAACATTACCAGCCTTCTTTAATGCACTCTACGATAGTGTCCCGCTGTTCCTCAGTTACCCACCAGCCACATGGAATGCAAATCATTTCTTTTTGAACGAAGTCCATGTTGGGCAATGCACACCTGAACTCCTTCACACACTCATGTTTGTCGTTCCGGTCATGCACCTGACTGGTGGCAATGCCTCTCCCATTCAGTTTGCGGACGAAGTTAGCTCTGTCTTTAACCAACATGGTGTAAATCCAGTAAGATGATTCTCTGTCTGGTTTGTTTTCCAACAAAGTAACACCAGGCACTCCAGCCAGGTGAAGGTCAAGATACTTGCCGTTTTCCCTGTGCTTTTCGACCATCTTGCAAGCCAGTTTGAAGTTAGCAATGCCGATGGCGGCATTAACGTCGTTCATGTGGAACTTGAAGCCCCACTCCCGAATGTTTTGTTGACATCGGAAGTCGGCAGTGCTTTCACGGTCTAATCCATACCAGCGTAGTAACTTCATTCGCTTGTGAAGGTCTTCGTCTGGACACAAAACGGCCCCGCCATCAACAGTCGTCAGGTGTTTGATAGCCTGGAAACTAAATACCGCTACATTGCCATGTGTGCCAATAGACTTATTTTTATAGGTTGCTCCCCAGACATGGGCACAGTCCTCAATAATAGGTGGGCGGAATCCATAGAGTTGCTTGCACTTGTCTTGTACATTCTTGAGTTCATCCAGGTCACAGGCGTAGCCGCCCCAATGCACAACCATAATAGCCTTGGTGTTAGGACTGAGCTTCCTGTAAAGGTCTTCGATAGAGATATTACAGGTGTTGGGGTCAACATCTACCCATTTGAGCTTCCGGTCATTAGCTAAGATTGCCCAATTAGTAGCGGTGCATGTGAGAGGGGTTGTTAGGATTTCATCGCCAGGCTCTTTTAGTATCGTGTGGATGGCCAGGTGTAAGCCGGAAGTACAACTATTGACGGTGTTAACCCACTGGTGGTTGAAATGAGTGCGTAGTATTGCCTCGAATTCTTCTACCTTTTTGCCTTGTCCGATAAAGCCGGATTCCAAAACCTCTCTAGTTAGTTCATGTGCTTTGGGCGACATGCATACCTTAAACAGTTCTATCATCGTTTGATTCCTCCCACGCCTGTTTGAACTTCTCCCATGTATTCTCAATCGTACCAGGGCATGTGCTGCTGGTGGCATGGTATAATAGAGGCTGCTTCGGGTTGAATTTCTCGGTTATTTTAACGGTCCCCCTGTTGAATGCTCCGCTGTAGGTGTGAACGTCAGTGGTTTGGAATGAGAGCCAGTTCCAATTTTGCTGCTTGCCCCACAGCCACAACAAAGAGCCGGTGTCAAAGTCCCCACCTGGGTTGGGGAACAATGCTTTGAGACTTTCGCTAAGACCAGGGCGAATCAGGAAACACCCTGGTAGCAAGTTGTAGTGGTCGTCTTTTATGTCATTAGGTAGCCAACTTCTATCAGGAAGCTCGTCTTTTCTGAACAGACAGCAAGACAGATAAGGGAAGTAAGTGTAACTGAATTTAGGTGCCGCACAGTGCGAAACGCCGATAATGTTCAGCTTATACTTCTGCATTAGGTCCATGAAAATCTTGTCAACCTCTTTGTAGAAGAAGACATCGGGGTCATGGAACAGTATGTACTGGTTTGTTGCCTTTTCAACGCAAAGTTGCAACCCTATGCCATGTTCGATGCCCTGGCCAACTCTGCCCAAATTGAGGGTGCCGAACTTCTTGAAAGTTATGTTGTTAGTCTTCCACTCTTCGTAAAAAGAAGCGGGGGAGTCTGGTTTTGCTATTATAACTTCCGAGACAAGCTTAGCACGGGTGCATAGCGATTTACATGCTATCTGCGTGTACTTTTCTATCTCGTTCAGAGTTACCATGCATGCCGTAATCATCGTTTGTATGCCTCCGGTAGATACTTGTCGTAAAGCGGGCCGTAGTCGGGGTGGGCATAGATTAGCTTTTCTAGTTCCCTAACATGCGGCATGATTCGTTCGATGCGGGTCTTTTTGCCCGTATCTACTTCCCAACTCATGGCCCCCAAGTGAACATGAAGGTTGGGGTCTAGCTGGGCAAAGCGATAGCCGCTCTGCACGGCGTTGTAGAAGTGCCAGGCCCCCATTTCCATACTGACGTAGTTATAAGGTTCTTCCGTTTGAGGAGGCTTGTCAAGCAACCCTAAGTCACGATAGTATTTCTTGAAAGCTTCAACATCGCCCACTTTTTCTTGCAAGGTGAACGGCTCGCTCTCAATGTGATACCCTGCCCACGTTGACCCCAATTTGCGTATCATCTTCTTCCTGCAAACCAAGAAGGCACAAAGCAAGTGAGGGAACCGTAGCAGGTTCTTGTTCTGGTGTATAGCGATATCGCACTGGCAGCACATCAGCACCGGCGAATAGGCGATAACAACGCCGGGGTCTTCAAAGAACTTCTCCCTGACCTCTTGCAGCCAGCCGTCCTTGCAGATGAGGATGTCATCATGCATGATGAGGTAACTATCAGTGTGGACCCAGGGCATCGCCATCTCAACGGATTCAGGATGGCCGATGCGACTCCATACCCTAATGATGGTCAGGGGCATGTCCCGCTTGTGTTTAGGCTCTTGCGGACGCCACCATTTCAAAGACCTTAGTTCCTCCAGGAACTTCTGTTTCAGGTCTTGGTTGGTCGGGTCGCCAGTTCTCTTGTCTGGCCCGTTGATGACAACCATGAAATGGTCAATGGAGTCCTTAACTCTTGCCCTAAGTAACAAGGAAAAAGTGGACCACAACAGGCACTCAATGGGTGCCTGATAGGTTGGGTAAATTACCGTTATTTTTTCTTTCAGGTGCGTTAACTCAACAGCCTCGTCAACGTCAACTACCATGTGATGGTGCATCTGTTTTCTCCGAATACTTCTGGTATAATGGTCCAAAGTGTGGATGGGCGTTTATTTCAGCTTCCAAGGCTTCGATTGTTTCTTTGTGCTTCTCAATCTTCTCTTTCCTGGCGGCTGCCAAGTCCATCCTTGACATACTTTCCAGGTGTAGTATCAAGTCAGGGTTCAAGCCCACGAACTCATTACCATTTTGGGATAGCTTGTAGTAAATCCAGGCCCCGACTTCTTGCCGAACGAAGTTATACAACTCCGATGTCAAGATTGGCTTCTCCAGCAGTCCCTTGTCACGGTAGTAACTGAAAAATTCCTCCAAGTCACCGATTTCGCACAAGTCAAACTGGAGAATGTTGTCGTCGGAGGGAATGTGATACCCACACCAACTGGCACCGGCCTTCATAATCCACTTCTTGCGACAGAGTAAGAAGGTGGTTTGTAGCTGCGGGAGTCGGATGAGATACATACCCCTGTGGATGGCATGGTCGCAGGCACACCCCAATAGAGGCGGCACATAGGCTAGGGCAACATTAGGGTTGCCATAGAACGACTCTTTGACATCGCTCAGCCATGTCGGGCTTTTGATGATAACATCATCGTGCATGAGCAAGTAAGAGTCCGTATGGACCCAGGACAGTGCCATTTCCATCGTTTCGGCGTAGCCCACTCGGCTCCATACCCGGCTAACCGTCAACGGCATATGCCGCTTGTTCTCAGGCTGGTCGGTGTGATACCAGTCCATATCACGCAGTTCTTCCAAGAACGCTTGCTTTTTGTCCATTAGCTCAGCGCTGCCGGTCCTTGGGTCAGGCCCCGCAATGCTAACGCAGATGTGTTCTAGTAAGCTTCCAGGCTTAGACCTAAGCAACAAGGAAAAAACTGCCCACATGAGCGTCTCCATAGGAGCGAACGCCGTAGGTACAATGGCAGTTATTTTCTCTTTAAGGTGTGACCTTTCAACGCATTCTTCTATAGGCATCGCCATGAGTGGATGCATTTTTACCCTCCTTCATTCTTTCGTTTATGATACCATTCATTAACTTGCGATGCTATAGTCAATCGCAGTTATTTCTTTCTTCGAGGAATTTATTGTACTCCTCCCTAAGTCCTTCTGGATTAGTGCGGACACAATGGTAAATCAACTTCTGCACAGGCAACCGCTCAGTCAGTTTGACGGTGCCTCTCTGGTACTTTGTGGTATACAAATGGGTGTCGGGCGTCTGGAACGACAACCACTTCCAGTTATTCTCGATGCCCCACATGCAGAGGTTGACGGAAGTGTCAAACAGGATATTGGGCTTTAGGTTGGGTAATTTTTGCCAATGTCCAGGGACAGGTGACGGCAAAAGATACTTTCCGGGTGCTTCCATCCATAACGGATTTTCTGGCTCTGGCGGTTGTCCGTGCAATTCTTCTGTCATGAGCCTACCTGAGCGGTATTTCAGAAGGCCCTTCAACCAGTCCGCAGGAGGCAAACTTTCTTTCTTGACCAGAGCGTTCATGACGTAAGGGAAGAAAGAGTAAGCATTAGCGACCGCTGAGTGGTGAGAGCATCCCACATATTGCAAGTCGTACTTGTTCATCAAGTTAACGTACAATTCGTCCACAGCGGAGCAGAAGAACAGGTCGGGGTCGCAAAATAGCAAGTGGCTCGTTGTTACCTGGTCTATACAGGCATGCAAACCGTCAGCGTGGCCAAATTCTGGACTATGGCAGTAGCAGTGGAACTTATGAAAGTTCACCCCGGATTTGGTCCATTTGTCGATGTCATTAAATGTCCCGCCTGGGACAGGAACAGCCATTAAGACCTGGGTTATGAGCTTGGTTTCCCTCAACATCGACTCAATCATTATATCGGCAAAGCCGTTATAAAGTGGTGAGTCGGGGACAACGGTGCATAACGTAATCATTCATTTTCCTCCTTCGTATACTTCTGGTATTGTAACGTAAAGTCCTCAATCGCTTCTGGAGTTAGCTTGCCGAACTCATTACGCTTGCGGTATCTGCCAACCTGGTGGTATATTAGGGGTTGCTTGGTGGACAGCTTCACGTTGCAGTTACTCCGGTAGTAGCCGGTGCTGTAAATGTGTACGTCTGGCGTTAAGAAAGACAGCCACCGCCAGTCTTTCTGTTTTGCCCACAGGTGAAGGTTGCATCCGGTGTCGAAGTCGATGTTGGACTTCTTGGCCGACTTCAACTGTTGGTTGGGGAACTCATCTACCAGCCCTGGAATGGTTCCTCTCAGAAGGTACTTTCCTTCGGCGGGAGGATACTGTTTCAGGTCTGATATGTGGTCGAACGGAGGAACTGTCAACAAACCACGGTAGTAAAGCAAGTCCTTGAGGAAGTTTTCGTCGGGCAAGTCTTCTTTCTTCACCAAGGAGTTAACCACATAGGGGAAGTAAGTTTCAGCGTGCCCCACGGCGAATTCATGAGAACAGCCGACGTAGTTCAGAGTGAACTTCTTCATCAGGTTGAAGTAAAGCGTCGGGGTGTCGCTGATGAATATAACGTCCGGGTCACAGAACATCAGGTATGGCATCGTCGCCCGGTCGATGCAACCATGTAGGCCCAACGCATGGCCGAACATACTGCTGGTGACATGGATTGGCAAAGGACATCCGAATGTTTCTACTTGGACATTTTTTACAGTCGAGGTTGTGGTGTACTTATCGGCGGCGTCTATGTCGGCAATCAGAATGTTGGTGACAAGGCCGCTATGTTTGTGCAACAAAGAATTTATCATTAGCTCCATGAAGGGCCGCAGTTCTTCGAGCAAAACGGTGCATAGTGTAATCATTCTTCGCTTTCTTTCTCTTTCTTAAAGCTGTCGTAAGTTGCCTTATATGGCTCCCATACGGCGGGAATTATAGACCCGCTTACGGCATGATAAATTAGTTTTTGCAACTTGAAACGCTCACTAATCTTAGTGCTAGCACGATAAAATTTAGTAGTGTATAAGTGTGCGTCTGGGGTCAGGAAGGACATCCAGGACCAGTTCTGTTGATGTGCCCAGAGCCATAAAGCACTGGCTGTATCAAAGTTTCCGTCAGGATAAGGATAGAGATGTTTCTGACTCTGCCCGGCTTTTCTTGTTAGCCATTTTCCTGGGCACCCTAAGATGTTCTCATCTTCTTTAATCCAGTCTTTGCCTGGCAATTTGGACTTGTTCATCAGGACAGAGCCATGCCAGGGGAAAAACTTACCACATAGTTCTGTGGCCGAATGGTGTGAACAACCGATAACGTCCAGCTTGTATTTGTTTTTGACGTTGTAGAAAAACTCATCTGCCGCCGAGAGGAAGAAAACGTCGGGGTCGCAAAGGTAAATCAGGTCGTTGCTGGCATTGTCTATGCCGATGTGTAAGCCAAAGGCATGCTGTTCCCCAGGCCCTCCCCCTAGTCCTTCGTTGGCCCCTATCCGCCGAAAGGTAATTTTGCCTTCTTTCCATTCCTCTCGGTAGTCGGTGCCCCTGTCGTTGTTGGCAAGGATGACCTCATTAACGAGGGTGCAGTGTTCCAAGATGCTTTCTATTAGTACCGCTTCAAATTTGTCCTTGAGGCGGTCTAGTGTTACCGTACATAGGGTAATCATGGCTCTCCCGTTAAATAGGATACTTCTCTGAGTCTAACGACAAAATGCCGATGCCATAATTTTCATGGCGTTCGATACATTCGCCAGTGGCGTACTGTTCTTTCATTTCGTGCCAGAACTTCTTGACCTCAATCGGTGCGGCAGTCGGATGTGCTAATGCCTGGTCGATGTCATGAAAGCCGACATATTTCTTTGTGTGCAGGCAAGCTAATTCAAAGTCCCTTTTGACCCCTTCGTAGCTGTGGTCGGCGTCAACGAATACGAAGTCGAACAATCCTGGTAACAGGTAGTTGGGCGGTCTTGTGGTGTCATACCGCAGGAACATAACAGTTTGTTCGGGGAATTGGCGACGGATGATAGCGTTGGTGACTTTTAATTCGGGTTGGAAGTTCATGTCGCAGCCCAAAATAAAGCAACGCTTGCCAAGTTCGGAATAGCGTTTGGCAATCATGTACTCTACGCCGCCGTGCATGACTCCTATGGTCATGATGCTGCGCACATCATGTTTGGTCAAAAAGTCTAGCATCCACTCTAGTTCAACCTTGGATTGTTCCGCACACCCCTGCCCAGGCCGGTCGGCAATCTCGCTAGCCTTGTAGTAAATTCGGTAGGACTGAATCTCTTCTTCGGTCATATCCTCAAGTTCAATACCATATATTTTCATTCCGCACCTTACTCCTAGAGGTTAGTGACAGATTCTGCATTTAGTCGAGTATGCTTCTATACTTTTGTTGTGGCAACTGGATAAATAGAGTAAGTTAGAGGTTAGTGAGGCCACTAGCTAGGTAAGCACAACTCTGAGAGGGAACCATGAAACGATTTGACTACGACGAGAATGAGGACGACATCCCGTTCTACGGTTCAGAAGATGAAGAAATCAGCCAGGAAGAGTACGCAGAAATGATGCGTCGGCAAGATGCCATTAGTCTTATGCAAATTGAACTGGCCAGCCTGGATTTAAGGCAACGACTCCTGTTCAAGATAATAAAGGCTCTGGAGAAGTCTTTCTGGTGGCGATTTAAGAGTACGAAGACTAAGTTGAAGGAAATTTCCCTGGCTTACCATACATTAAAGATGGTAACAGACCCCCCAAGAAAGGAATAGAATGCCGAACTACGTTTTTGAATGTCAGAAATGCAAGCTCGTCTATGAAGAACTTACCTCCTACGAAGAGCGTGGCAAGTACCCGAAAGTCAGGTGTCCTGGTTGTAAATCCAAGCGAAAGAAACAAATGCCCACCTGCTGTAACTTCAATTTCAGCAATCCCGTAGGCACCGACCGCTGGAACAGTGACTCCTCTGGTCACGACTATCGCTACAAACACAACCAGCCCAATGTAGCCGCACAGCGGGCGGCAGCAGAGCGGAAATCGCACATGGGAAGCTCCCCATACTCAGCGATTGACGACATTACGAGCGGAGAGAATTTTGGAGAAGTGAAATGAGCGAAGATACGAGATGTTTCGCAAGGAAGGCTGTTTCAGACCCGCTAACAAATAATAACAGCTTTCTCTAAATAAGGGATGCTGGAATTCAAGTCCTGGCTCCTTCTATTGGAAGGGGCCGATGATGAAGTAGAGTCCATCAAGAATAGAACTAATCCACTTTTCGATAAAGCGTTGGGTGTTAGTCATGACTGGGTGGGCGAAACGCTCAAACAAGCCTATAGCATGAACTACACAGGTGGGGATGCCCTTCCTGTAGCCAACGGTGCTATCGCTAGCTTGCTACATCGTCTGGAAGATATTAAATGGGGAACGGACCCGGTTAAGGTCTTCCGTAGGGCTATCCGTTTCGACATTTCTCATATTGGCGAAAAAGAATTTGGCACTAGACGCCCCAACCGGGACGTTCCTTTAAGCAGTATCAGTAATGGGGAAAAGCCTAAAGACTTTGCCGCCCCCATGCCTCCACCCGACGCCGACCTCACCTATCAGTCATATCAGGACGCCTTGTTAAAAGAGTTGGGGAAGAAACTTAAAGATGCGAAGGATAACAAGCAATTACGCAAGATTCAGCGGGCAGACTTGGCTCTCAAGATAGCCAAAATACAGACCGACAACCCTTATGACAGGGTTGGATTGGACAAGTTAGTGGATATGTTCCCTCACGTCGCTAGGACAACTCTCTATAACGCAACACTAGACATCCAAGATACTGCCAAATCAATTATTCCAGATTCTTTCTAAGACTAATTTTTTTTGCTAAGAACTATTGTATTGAGTTAGTCATGCTCCTATACTTCTAGTATCAGTTGTCTTTGTTATAAAGAGGGCCTAATGGAACAACGAGGAAATAATCTCAAGCGCTGGGCGGCACGTTTTGATAAGGACCAGTTCCGCCAGTTGCATGAAGAGATGTCTTTTGCAGAGTATATTGACCGGGTATATGAGAACCCGCTCCTTATACGAACGGCTTATCAGCGTATCTACGACATGATTATGTCGAAAGGTACTTACACCTTTGAACGCTATCGAAAATCACTAACTCACTACAACTTTTTTGACGACGAAGAAATTCCTATCTTCGGCTTGGAAGAGGCCCTGGATAACTTAGTGAAGTTCATCAAGGGTGCCGCTGGCGGCTATGGCACAGAAAAGCGTGTTCTTTTGCTCCACGGGCCGGTAGGTTCGTCTAAATCCACCATTTGTCGTTGCCTCAAGCGAGGTTTGGAACGGTACTCCAGGACATCGGAAGGTGCCTGGTACTCCTTCAAGTGGGTCAATCTACCAACGGGTCAGGACGGTATCTACACCCATGATGTCGATAACTGCCCGATGCACGAAGACCCTCTCAAGCTGGTTCCGCCCGACATGAGGACAAAGATGGTGGCCGAACTGAATGCCATCTTGCGGGACCGGGCACCGGAAGGTGCGAAAAACACCATTTACACCTTGGCCTGCGACGGCGAACTTAACCCTCGCTGCAAGTTGTTCATGGAAGAACTACGCAAGCGGAATGACGGCGATTGGGAAGCTGTTGTTAACAACCACATTAGGGTTGTTCGGCAAGTCTATTCCGAAGCCGACCGTATGGGTATCGCTACGTTCCAGCCCAAGGACGAAAAGAACCAGGACGCCACCGAGCTAACTGGTGACATCGACTACTCCAAGCTGCCCCACTTCGGTAGGGACTCCGACCCAAGAGCCTTCTCGTTTGACGGCGAATTCTGCGTCGGTAACAGAGGCGTTGTCGAATTCATCGAAATGCTCAAGCTGGCTCAGGAGTTCTTGTATGACCTCCTGGGTGCTAGCCAGGAACGGCAGATTAAGCCCAAGAAGTTCGCTCAGATTAGCGTTGACGAAGCCATCATCGGGCACACGAATCAGCCTGAATATGCCAAGCTCCAGGCTAACCAGTACATGGAAGCCTTGAAGGACCGTACCGTGAAGATTGACGTTGGCTACTTACTCCGCTGGTCGGACGAAATCAAGGTCTTGCTGCAAGACTATGGACCGGACAGAGTTAGGCAGCACGTTGCTCCTCACACTATCGAAATCGCTGCTCTGTGGGCCATCTTGACCCGTCTCGATGACGACAAGGACGCAAAGCTAGACCTTATCAAGAAGGCCAAGCTCTATAACGGCGAAATGCTCCCAGGTCAGACCGAAGATTCGGTTAAGGAGTTGCGTGAGAAGTACCCGAACGAAGGCATGCTACGGGGTATTTCCGCCCGCTACGTTCAGGACAAGATTAGCAACTGCTTGAGTGCTAACCATGACTACATCAACCCGTTCATGGTCATGAACGAAATCCGTGAAGGGTTGGACAATCACTCCTTGATTACCAAGAAGGAAGACTTGGCCCGGTATCACACCTGCGTTGACCTGGCCATTAAGGAACTAGACGAAATTCTCAAGGATGAGGTAAGGAAAGCTTTGACTGGCGATGAGAATGCTATCATTCGGCTCTGCACCAACTATATCGACAACTTGATGGCCTACATCAAGAAGTCGAAGATTAAGAACAAGATTACGGGTCGGGATGAACCGCCGAACGAGAAGTTGATGCGGTCCATCGAAGAGAAGATTGACGTACCTGACCAGGGCGTCGATGACTTCCGCCGTATGATTGCCGGTTTCATGGGTGAATGCCAGCATGAAGGCAAGACCTTCAAATGGGACAGTAACACTGAGTTGAAGAAGGCTCTTGAGGCCAAGCTGTTTGAGGATACTAAGGACCACATCAAGCTTAGTGCCCTCAACGTCAGTGGTGCCTCTGTGGTAGACCCGGACCTGCAAAAGAAGATTGACGCCATCAAGGAGCGTCTCATCAAGCAGTACGGTTATACCGACAAGTCGGCTTCGGATGTGCTCGATTACGTCGGCAGTATTTTCGCTAGAGGCGATTTGTCGAAGGACGAGTAATAACTAATAGCGGACTGCCTGCGTTTCATTAGGTTCATCAGGGTTATTTGCAGGCAGTCCGCTTTCTTACAGTATCTGGAAGCTGGTGACACCGTAAAGCTTGCCCAACTCAGTTAAGGTTGCAAAGCGTGTCCAGACGCTACAGTATCTGGAAGTTATACCGGAGGTACGACATGGAAACCATACTGCGCAAAGCCGACCGTCTAGTTCTGGACCTTTTCAAGAACTTGGTTGTTATCAACGAAGAAGGGATATGCAGTCAGGTGCCGGTTATTTATGGCACCAAGGAGAAGTTGAGAGCCGCAGGTTATGTCAAACTGCCGTCAATCGCTCTCTGCCGGAAAGACATTCATCACGGGACCACTCCTGGAACTTGGCTGATAGATTATGAGTTGTCTGTTGATAGTTTGTTCGTAGAAGATATGAACCAAATCTTGGAACAGATACTACTTCCTTTCTATCCACATGTTGACTTCAAAGACGACAAGGTAAAGAAACTTTGTTTACGGGCAATAAGCCACAAAGACCCAGAAGAACGAGGAGATGGCATGCGAATTCTGGGCTACGAGTTATTTTTACAAGCTGAGATAGTGCTGAGAGGAGACACCAATGCCACGAAGAATTGAAGAAGACCACAAGCACTTTAGAGACATTATTGGCGGGCGTCTCCGTAAAGAACTCAAGAAGTTCTTCCGAACATCCCGCTTTGTTACTAAAAGGGGCAAAAACGGCAAGGTCGCCATCACTTTGCCCAAAATCGACATCCCCCACATCGTCTACGGCGAAAGTGACGACGGTATTGGCCGTGGTCCCGGTGAGAAGGGTGATGTTATCGGTCGTGACCCGCAGGAAGGTGATGGAAACCAGGCTGGACAGGAACAGGGCGAAGGCATCATCGTCAACATCGACCTTGAGGAAATTCTGGCCTTCTTGCAAGAGGAACTAAGTCTTCCAGACTTGCAGCCAAAACCCAATCAGACCTACGAAGACATCAGGATTAAGTACAACGACATTGCCTTAAACGGCCCTGAGTCTCTTAGGCACAACCGCAGGACCATGTTGCAGGCTCTTAGGCGCATGGCAGCGGCGGGAGAATTAGGCAAGCTGAATTACATCCCTGGGTTCAAAGACCCGGTTCAGTTGATAACGCCCATTAACTCCGACAAGCGTTACCGCCAGTATAAGGAAATCAAGATTCCTAGCAGTAATGCGGTAATTATGTTCGGAAGAGACGGTTCGGCCTCGATGGACCAGTACAAATGTGATATAGTATCAGATATGTGCTGGTGGATTGATGTATGGATTCGCCGGTACTATGACAAGGTGGAACGCTGTTACTTCTGGCATGATACTGTTGCCCAAGAAGTGGACGAAGATAAGTTCTACAAATACCGTTATGGTGGCGGCACTACTTGCTCAACGTGCCCTAAGTTAATGGCACAGCAGCTAGAGAATCGCTTCCCTCCTGAGAAGTGGAACATTTACTGCTTCTACTTCTCAGACGGTGAGAACTGGGGTGACGACAACGAAAAGTTCGTAGAAACTTTGAAGAAAGAGTTCCCTCCAGAAATTTGTAACTTGTTTGCCGTTACCCAGGTTATGTGCTGGAACTATAAGAGCAGCTTGAAGGAGTACATAGACAACGCAATGGAAGGCATGCCCAACTACAAGAGTTGTTCTATTGGCAACGAAGATACGCCTGACTACAGCGGTGGAATATGGAGTCCACCCACTTTGTCTGACGACGACCGCAACGACCAAATAAAGAAGGCTATTCGCCATCTGATGGGCGGTAAGGACGCACCCGCCGATTCGGACGCAGTGCTAGCCAGTGCATAAAGGGACAAAGATGAGTTCAAGATTTTTTCACGGCTCTGCCATCCTGGAATCAGGTAACACCACCCCAGGCTGTCACCTGACGGAGGAAGAAAAGAAGATATACCTCACGGTATTGGAAAAATGCCGTGATTACGGTCTTGATTTCTACCCGACCATCATCCAGAAGTTACGTTACGACGAAATGAGCGAAATCGCCGCCTACGGCGGCTTCCCGGTGCGTTACCCACACTGGAAGTTCGGCATGGAATGGGAAGACCTACAAAGGGGTTACGAGTATAACCAGTATCGTATCTACGAAATGGTTATCAACACTAACCCCTGCGTCATCTACATCATGAACTCCAATACTCTTGTGGATAACGTCTGCGTGGTCGCCCATGCTACGGGTCACAACGACTTCTTCAAGGTGAACAGGTTCTTTAGCCCGACCGATGTTAACATGATGAACCAGCTTGCCAACAACGGAAGCCGGATTCGTAAGTACATGAGTCGGTGGGGCCGTGAAAGAGTTACTGAGTTCATCGACCATGTACTCCGCATTCAGACCCTTATCGACCCGGCGAAAGCCTGGAACGAAAGGAGTATCAAGGACCACATCATCAGGGACAGTCGCCACTACGAGCAGCCCCGCAGACTCAAGGTGGACGAAGACCGCATGCACATGGACCCCTGGGTTAACCCCAAGAGCTTCCGAGAAGAGGAAAACGAACGTATCACCAGAGCCGAAGCAGCCCATGAACTAGGCATTTTTGAGGCCCCTGACAAGGATGTGTTCGGGTTCATTAAGGACCATGCCCCGCTCAAACCGTGGCAGGCTGACATCATTAGTATGTTGTACGAAGAGGCGATATACTTCTCACCACAGCGAGCCACTAAGACATTGAACGAGGGCTGGGCATCGTTTATCGACTATGAGATTATGACCCGTCAGGGCTATGTTTCCCACGGCCAGAAGACTTATGGCGATGGCCTTATCCAATACTCTGTCCATAAGATGGGTGTGTTGGGCGGCAAATACTCCATGAACCCCTATAAGTTAGGGTTCTACCTCCTTCTGGACATCGAAGACCGCTGGAACAAGGGTAAGTTCGGCCCGGCCTGGGAAAATTGTAACGATTTGATAGTCAGAGAGAAGTGGGACAAGCAACTTGGTTTGGGCAAACAGAAGATATTTGAAGTTAGAAAGTTCTACGACGATGTTACTTTCATCCAAGAATTCTTCACCCAGGACTTCTGCCAAGAGTATGAATTTTTTGAATGGAAGCACTATCCCAACGGTGAATATCGCATCGAGAATAAAGGCGATACTCCCGAAGGATTCAAGAAGATTAAGCAGAAATTACTTGCTAGCCGCTTGAATGGTGGTCTGCCAGACATCCGACTTGCCGACCCGAACCACCGGGGTAAGGGCTGGTTCTTCTTGCAGCACTTCTACGACGGTCGGCTCATCTATGAACCTTACGCCAGGGAAGTGCTAACGTCCCTTAACTACTTGTGGCAAAAAGAGGTTGTGCTAGCCACTCACGACAAGGACGGTCATGAAGTAGTGTTCATCTGCGTTGGTCAAGACCCAGAGAAGGATATTGCCCTGGTAACAAGAGAAGAATACGAATCACGGTGGTAACATGATTTACATGCACATATCAGGATTCATAGTATCTCTTGCAGTGGTGTTCCTTTTAGGGTATGCTCTAGGGGCGATGCGTAAATAATTGTAACATTGGTGAAAAAATAACTTTGCCAAGTCGATAGAATAACAACTCCTGACAAATCAAGGGAGTATAAACGAACGTAGCGAAGGCTAACGTATTGGTTTGAGGTCGTGCTACTCCTGGCTAACCAAGGGAGTATAAATTGAACGTAGCGAAGGCTAATGTATTGGTTTGCGAGGGCACTCAACCCGGTTTATGCCGGGTTGTTTTCTATATAAGGCATGGCTCTCAATCCTGTACTTGCTATCGTCAATGATGCCCTCGATGGTCAAGGAAGACCTCAAGGTGATGACGAACTCTGGTTCTATAATTCCGCAATAGCTTACAAATTAACCGCTTACGTCGGCTATCAACTTGATTCCTACAATCGTTTCAACGACCGCTGGGCTACTCTGATTTGGCGTGGCACAGAGGATGAAGTTGTCAGGGACTTGCCGCTTTTTGGTCCATTCTTGCCCTTAGATGAAATTGATACCATTTGGGCCGATGTGTTTCACCCCCACCAGCTACATCAGTTGGACCCGTTATTGGTTATAGTTGAGGCCCAGGTAGCTAATGGAGTGCCTAACGGTTATTCTGAGTTGTGGTACTACAACAGCAATCTAGCTTACAAAGTTACTAATTGCCATCAAAAGTATTGTGTAGACAGAATTTCCAGGCTTGCTAGTGATATTTTCGGAGAGTGGATTCCACAAGTAGAGTCTGGCGCTATAAATGATGTATTAGAGGCATTAGGGGAAGGCGAGCCTTTCTTAACAAAGGAAGAGGCTAAACCGCTTTGGGGCCGCTATATACCTTCGTGAAACTTCAATTTGCAGAATGGTTACTTTTAGTGGAAAGCAGTCGTAATCCTGGCACTAAGTCTGGACTATATCCACTAGGCTATGATGGCATCGGCAACTATCCCCCTGCCGACATTTTAACCAACTCGGCAGATGCTATAACTTACCTGGATATGGACCAGCGGCTTTTCAAGACCCATGACGGTGCCCCGTTCGACATTAAGCACATTTCTGGCAAGGCGATAGAGCCTGGAGAACATGGCATGCCTGGGCATGTGATTCCTTGGCCTGCGGGTACAAAGCCCGCCCCTATCGCTTACAAACTACCTCCAGGTGATGTTGTTCGACCTACTAGCTGGGTCAAGTTAGTTACAAAACCTCAGTTATTTGCTCCAGAAAAATTCAAGAATGCACCTTGACCCTTTATGTTACTCCGTGATAAAGTATTTTATCACTGACAGAGGAGTAACATGCTTAACACCAAACCTATTCGAGAACGCATTGAGGAAGGCAACGCCCAAGCGGAACTTGTGCGTCAAGAAATCAACAAGCGGTACGAACTGAACCTGGTGAGTTTTTCTGGCACCAAGCTAGACACCGAAGATATGATTGATTTCGGCACGCCTAGTCTCTCACTAACGGGCCAGTGCAAAGTTCGCAGTGAACCCCGACCCGGCAGCAAAGAGAAGTACGACGACATCATTTTCGAGTCAGACCAGTTTTGGCCTGAGCTACAAGAAGGCAGCGACACCACTGTTTATCGCCGTGAGTGTGGCCGGGATGCCCGGTGTAAGGCCGACTTCTATGCCGTGCGGCCCTGGGGTAAACCACTTTGCTTTCCTGAGACTGCTGAGGTCAAGAAAGTCATTAAGAATGCGCTTCGTGAGTGGGGCGTGCCTATTAAGCAGACGAAGACTAGGAATGGTTTGGATTGGCAGCTTGTGGATTTTTCTGATGCATTGGTCGGCAAGTATTGGAAGCAGGCTGGCAAGAACAAGGCAACGTCTGTGGAGTTGTTCCGCTCTAAGAGCGGGGTGGTGGTCAAGTTCAAGATTGACCAGGGACAGGAAGGGGTATACGGCAAGTTACTTTTTTTTGTCCCACCGACTCTATTCACCAGAAATGCAGAGATTTAACTCAGGAGAAATAATGGAAACGCTAGAGATACTTCTTAGTGACAGGTTCGCTGAGTTCACTAAGCAAGTAGCCGAATTGGCTAAACAAAAGAAAGAACGCACCTTGGAGTTCAAGGTCGTTTATGAGGCTTTTCAACAGGAAACAAAAGCCCTTGATGATGAGATTCTTGGACTACAAAAGGACTTTGAGGACTGGAAGAAAGAGCGGGAGTCAAATGTTGGGGACGGATGAACTGTTTCGCATCGAGTACAATGTAACTCCACAAAGAATTGAATGAAAAACACATATATAAGTGATGAGCTTTTATACTTTTTATGACAAAATTGAATGAAAAACACATATATAAGTGATGAGCTTTTATACTTTTTATGACAAAATTGTGCGAGAAGCAAAAGCAGAAGGCCCACCCCAACTTGGAACAAGTTCTGTTGATGATATTGTATTTGCTGCACAAAAAACCAAAGACCCAGAAGTGTATGCTTCATTAGAAACATTCTTAAAGTCTTATAAGTTGTTAGGCAAAGCTCTACGAGGTTATTGGCATGGTCGTTGGGAGCGGGCTGGAACTGGCCCATATTATGATTCAACACCCGGAGCGGCTGCGGCTATGGGTAGAAGTTCTGACCAAAGAAATGGCTAAGAGCGTGAGTATTTTTGAGGTCCGACTTGGGTTGCAAAGCGTGTCCAGACGCTACAGTCTCTGGAAGATTCCAGATTTTTCCTTGTGGATTTTGCCGACTAGTTGCAAGTCTCTCTGCAACAACCCAACAAGTCGCTCGGCTTCCAATATGGTGAAATTATTTTGACTAAACTAACACAATACAGGAGTTGCAGAACAAGTTAACTGTTGCTAATATCGCTTTAGACAACGCAAACCACACCATAACAAAAGTTAAAGACATCGTAGGAGGATGATAGCATGGCACGACCAATCGTTGGCCTGGAGCATATTCACCAGCACAGTGATTTCAGCCTTTTGGACGGCTTCGGCACAGTTGAGGAATACGCCGCCTTCTGGAAAGGACATGGCGATTATCTTTGCATTAGCGACCACGGCATGATGGCCGCAATCCCCCGGCAGATTAAAGCTTGCGAAGCATCCGGCAAGAAAGACGACCAGTACAAGAACAAGAAACTGAACCCCATTTTTGCCTGCGAACTGTACGTGAACCCCCTGCAATGCGAATATAACAGCGACGACGAACTGCAAAAGTACATCAAGTCCCTCGACCCACCTAACCTCAAAATCATGCGCCGCAAGGGTTATCACCTTCTGGCCATTGCTTACAACGAAATCGGTTACAGCAACCTGGTCACACTTACTTCCTTGGCCTGGACCAAGGGGTTCTACTACCGTCCCCGAGTCAATCACCAGCAGCTAATGAAGTACAAGGAAGGTATCATCTTCACGTCCTGCTGCTATGCTTCGGAGATTGGTCAGGCGTTTGAGCGGGGCCAGGACGAAGAAGGCTTCGCCATGATTGAGAAGTACATGGCGATGTTCGGGGAGAACTTCTATTTGGAACTGATGCTTCTCGACTTCAACAAGCAAAAGCCCTACGACGCCTTCATCCTGCGGGCACACGACAAGTACAAGATACCGCTCATCGTAACTAACGATTGTCACTACTGCCGACCAGAGGATAGTGAGTACCAGCGGCTCATGCTTATGGTGCAGACGCAGAACACCATTCAGGACATTCAGAAGAAACTGGCCGAAGATTCCTTGGTTGATATGTTCGAGCTACAGGACAGCAATCTGTGGATGAAAACTGAGGAAGAGTTGAATGACAAGTGGGAGAAGGACTACAGCAACGTCATCGACTACGACTTGTTCGTTCAAGCCAAGAAGAACACGGTGGAAATCTGCCGCAAGGCCAGGGGCGTTAAGCTGGACCGTTCTATCAAGCTCCCGCAGATTCCTGACGCCGATGACAAGCTCAAGGAGTACATGGTTGATGGATTCCAGGCTCGTTCTTTGCCTATGACCAGAGAGTACCTTGACAGGCTCAAGGAGGAATACAGTCTTATCTGCCACAAGGAGTTCTCAAGTTACTTCTTGATTCAAAAGCAGATGACCGATGAAGCTAGGAAGGTCTGTGCGGAGCTTCTAGGTTGGGGCGATGGTTCACAGGCCGTAGGCCCAGGCCGTGGTAGTGCTGTTGGGTCTTTGATATGCTACTGTTTGGGCATCACTGACGTAGACCCAATCAAGCATGACTTACTGTTCTCCCGCTTCCTTAGCCCGGCTAGAGGCGGCAAGAGCATGAAGATTAGATTCCGCAACATAGACCCAATCATTGAAGAGGCAGCATAATGTGGAGATATTTCAAGGACAAGAAAACCGATGACGAAATCTTTGCAGAAAGCAAGCAACAGGCAGAGAGAGATTTAGCAAGTGGTTTTCTTCGCAGAAGGATGTTTGGTCTTATTCGTAGTCCAGACTTGCTTAAACAAGCCTACAAGGAAAGAGGCATTGATATAACAATTATCGCTGGAGATTGTGTCTTTGGGGATACTGTGGCTGATGCCAAAGGCTACAACGGCGTCATGGACGTAGAAATCGAAAAACGGTTTGGTCCCAAAGTTTGGGACGAAATCCATGAACGCCATCTGGAGTTGCGAAGGCAACTAGCGGAAAACAGTTGGTGCTATAACTTATAGGCCAGCTAGTGTCTGCCATTCCTTGTATAGCTTCCCTGCGGGCCGGTGGTGGGCGTTTTGCGGGAGCAAGTCCTGCGTCGTTCTCTTTTCCCATCCCTCGGCATCGCCGGTTTGTGGCATAACGTCTCTCTTAGCCTTGGGGTCAAGCGGTTGATTGTTTGACTGCATCGCTGTGATGTTCTGCCAGATGAAGTTGGCTATCTTCTGTTTTAGCTCCTCTTGGGGATTATCTGCCCCTGGCATAGCGGGCTGCATCATTCCTGGTTGTTGTGGTGTTACAGGTGCTGCTTGCTGAACAGGGACAATTTCTCCTTCCTCCTTTAGCATTTTCTGATAAAAGCGGAAGAAAGACTCAGTTGGCTGCTGTTGGGCCATTGGTGCTGCCGGTGCTTGAGCTTGAGGCGGTGCGGCAGGTTGTGGTGCTGCCGCTTGTGGGGCTGTTGGTTGCTGCGGCTTTCGCTTTGCAAAGTATTCTTTGTATACCTTCTTTACATCTTTCTTTAGGTTGTTTACGACGAATCCCTTAACGACGTTCTCATTTGCCGTTAACAAGTTGGTAGCACCGGCAACGCTAGCGCTTGGAAGTCCACCGGCTGCGGTTGCTATGCCAACCTGTACTATTTTAAGGGCATCTTCTGCTTTCATACTCCCTATGTCTAGTGCTGTTATACTAGCACCAGGATTCACAGAGTAGAGCTTGGCCCAGCGGTGATGCCCGTCGATAATGAACTGACCGCCGCCACCCGTAATGATGTTCTTTTGGCCTACACTAATACTTCCGCCTGCCAAGAACTGCTGTACCCAGGTAGCGTCTCCGGTTGCTGTTTTCAAAGTCTTGTCCATAGCGATTTCTCTTTGGGTAGGCTTTAGCTGGGCTACTGGCACGCTTATTTTGCTTAGTTTGATTCGTTGACCATTATTGGTGATAATCTTGAGTGCCTTGAGAAACTTTTTGTCTCTAATGATTTCCTCGCCGAGTTCTTGCACAAAGGCTTCGTAGCTGTCCCCGAGCATCTCCTTCAACCTTTGCAGGGTGGCCATACATTCAGGGTCGTTAGGGGGACACAACGATGATTTAAGCTGTGTTGCGCCAACGTCCTGAATCTGGTTGTCGTCTCCAGCCTGTAGGGCCTCTTTGTAGTTAAGCCAATTTTGGAAATTGTACATTAGTCTCCCGTTAAATCATCTTTTTGGCTATTAAAGCATAAGGTTCCGCAATGTAGACCCGATTATCGAGGAGGCGGCTTAACCCCTGCTAGTGCCTGCCATTCACTAAACAGCTTCCCTCTAGCACGACGACGATGTTCTTTCGTAGTGTCTAGTTGAGAAGCTGTTTTCTTCTCCCAACCAGGTGCTTCGCCAGTTTGCGGCATGATGTCACGTTTCGCTGCTGGAGCTAAAGGCTGGTTGTTCTGCATCATCTGAGATACGTTCTTCCAAATAAATGATGCCACTTGTTGCTTCCCGGCTTCGTCATTTTGCTGCTGCTGCATAGGTTGCTGCATAGGTTGCTGCATAGGTTGCTGCATAGGTTGCTGCTGCACAGCTTGTTGTTGCGTGGGCTGTGCTACAGGCGTGGCTGGAGTTTGCATTTGTTGCTCTCCTGCTTCTCGCAGCATCTTTTGATAGAAACTGTAGAATGATTCATTTGGAGTCGCAGCAGGTTGTTGCTGCATAGGCATAGGTGGTTTCGGCTGTTGTGTTTGTGGATTGTTGCCGCCCATGTATTTTTGGAAAACAGCAACCACATCTGGTTTAATGTTTTGCATTACATAGTTTGTAAGGGTTTGTTGGTCGATATTGAGAAGATTAGCAGACCCTTGCGCACTAGAGGTAGGGATGCTCCCCTTGGCTGCTGCTATTCCTATTTGTACAGCTTTTAGTGCTTGTTCTGGGTCTTCAATGTTGGCAATATCTATCGCCTGGATAGAAGCACCGGGATTCACCACATAAAGCTGCGACCATCGGTGGTGTCCGTCAATGATAAAGGTTCCACCGCCACCTGTAATGATTGGTCCTTTCACCAAAACATTTCCACCCTTCAAATACTTTTCCGCCTTTTCGGCATGTTTCAAAGGAAATTCCAGTGAGTTATGTAATGCAACTTCATTTTGTGTGGGCTTTAGTTGCATTACGGGTATAACTTTGTTTACTAATTGTGCTTTTTGGCCATGTTCTGTTGCGGCTTGTAGTGCTAGAAGAAACTTAGGGTCTTTAATGAAATCGCCTAGTTGCTTTACGAAATTTTCGTAGTCTTTGCCAAGTAGCTCTTTAATCTTGGCCATATCGTCTTCGCCCATCGCACCTTTTGGCGGCACAAAGTTATTTGTATCAAATTCAAGATAATTTCTTCTTAACCAAGTTCGGAAATTGTACATTTATCCCCTTAAATCATGTTTTTGGCCATTAAAGCTGCAACCAAGTAATGTTCGGCTGGTTGCCCGCCTTGCGTCATCTGAACACCTGCCATATCTTGTGTACCACCAGCCATAGGTTGTCCTCCAACGTTCATGGCGGGAGTTTTAGCATTCTGCCCTTGGTCCTGTGGCTGCTGTGCGGCTGGCGGGCCTTTGGGGTCCGGGGCTAGTTTTTTCTTCTTGGGAGTAGTTTTTTCATCCCCCTCGGCTTGGCCATAGGGGGCGTCTGTTATTTCTCTGACAGTAACTTCGCTTAATGCCTTTACTAGCCTGCGGGCGACGGTGCCGCCGCCTTGCGGGTCGGCTAGCAAAAAGGCCAATTCATTATAGGTGTCGGAGTGGTTGGCGGCTTCTCGGAGGAAACTGTCCAGGCCACCCTTAGACTTGAGCATCACTACCAGGGACTCCATAAGGCGATTGTTAGCGGTTGCTAGAGTAACGACATATCGCATTGCCTGCATGGGGTCGGGGCAGAAAGGGCCTGTCTTATGAGCAGTAATCGTCGGCAGTTCATGGAGTCCGGTCTTGCTTTGTTCGGCAACGTAACTGGCGAATTCGGCAAGGGTTAAGTCTTTAGTGTTGTCCAGGAAGGCTTCTGTCTTGCCTTTCGGCCATGTGTCGAGCTTCTTGCCGCCCTCTTTTTCCGGCTTACCGTTTTGCGGCTCATAAATCAGTTTTTTGTCGCCGTCGTTGGCGAAGCCCTTGTCGAACTTGGGCAGGCCGGGGTCGGTGCCAACACCAACGTAGGGCTTTGGCTTTTCCTGTGGAGTGGTCGCCTTCCAGTTTTTGCCACTTGTAGCTGGAGATTCCGGGTACTTGACGGGCGTTGGGCCGGTGTCCATGTCATCAGAATGAATCGGTTTTTCCTGGAGTTTACCCTTCTGGTCCAGATATTCTTTGAAACGACGAAAGTTACTCATGGTTTTATATATCTTTCTGCTTGACAAAATGGGGCCTACAAGCTATAGATATATTACTGTCCTTGGGCTACTCCTCTCCACCTTTCGGGTGTGATGAACCCAGGGTTACGGGGGCGACTAGGTTTCGACAGCGTGGTAGAAGATTGAACGGCATGCACTGGTTGGTCTGTGGCCAGTATAAAACGGACCAAAGTTCTAAACGCAAATGACACCATCAAGGTTGACTTCTCCGCAAGGAGTGCAGCCCCGGTTCGTTTGGCTGCCTAATAAATACGGCAGCAAGGTTTTTGTAGCGACCGTCAGTAGCGACTAAGAACCTTCATCAAATCTGACTGCTCACAGGGAGGCCAAGTACCTGTGCTAAGATTATTGGCTGGTTTACGTTAGCCTAGCCTTCCCAGGAGCAACGTAAACGAGATGGTAGATACCTGGCAGGGTCTATCAAAGGGATGGCTAAGCATGTAGAAGGGCAATCGGGCACTTCGTTGGACCTGGGTTCAATTCCCAGCGCCTCCACTCCAAAGAAATTCTTCTCAATTCCAAAACCTCCACACTATTGTAGTGTGGAGGTTTTTTTATGAAGATAGAGTTGGTGTGTGAGGTTTGTGGTGTTAACTTTTTACGACACAAATCCGAAGTAGAGCGAAACAGGTTGGCAGGAAGGCGTGCGTTCTGCTCAAGAAAGTGTTCTGGCACTGCTTGTATTACTAATTTTGGCGACAAGGTTAACAGGGGTGTAGGTCATTTGAATCCAGGGAATAAAGGTGATGAATATTCTCCATTTAGAGTTTTCATGTGTAGGATTAGGGCACGCATGCGTGACAAAGGACGTGAATGCTCGGTAACTGTTGAGGACTTGAAAGAGCAGTGGGAAAGACAGAATGGAAAATGCCCTTACACTGGTTGGATGTTACAAACTCCTAAGAACACTGGTGAGCCAAGACGACTTACTCCTTATACAGCTTCGTTAGACCGTGTTAATTCTTCTAAAGGCTACGTTAAGGGAAACGTAGAATTCATTTCGCTTATGGCTCAGTGGGCTAAAAACAGTTTCTCTAAGGAGGATGTGGTTAATTTCTGCGAGGCAGTCTATTTACAGAACTGTTTGGCGTGATTCTTTTGTTGCTTACTATGTTATGAGGACATGACTATACCAAGCGAGAATCAAGAGCTAAATGAATTATTGGCTAATAGTGGAAGCACCGCCAATTTAAGGCGTCACTTACTCAAGGCGGCAGCACAACACGAACTGGGTTGTGAATCCGATGTTGCCAAGCGTGAATCGGGTAATCTGGTTCAATGGACTACCAGTGACGATAAAATCTTCGTTCCTGCTAGCCACACCAGGCCCCATTTAGTTCCTGGCGTCTTTGAGATACAACATTCTCCGAGCATTGGCATCTATTTCCAACGAATTCCGGTTAAGACGGAAGGCTTGATTCGTTTTCCTCAAACCAATTCTGAGCGGGTTGTCCGTGAAATTCAGAACTTCTGGGAGAAAGAAAACATCTTCCGAGAGTTCCACCTTTCTTACAAACGTGGCATCATTCTTTGGGGACCGCCAGGCTCAGGCAAGTCAAGCTCCATCCAGCTTATCATGAAGGATGTAGTAGACCGGCACGGTGTAGTCATCAAGTTCGCTAATCCCGGCTTGTTCATGGAAGGTATGCGTATCTTCCGGGAGATAGAACCGGAAACGCCGATTGTTATTTTGATGGAAGATATTGATAGCATCCTGGAAGTCTTTAGTGAGTCGGATGTCTTGAATATCCTGGACGGTGTTGACCAAGTAGAAAAAGTGGTTTTCTTGGCAACCACCAACTATCCAGAAAGGTTAGGCGCTCGTATTCTTAATCGGCCAAGTCGATTCGACAAGCGATTCAAGATTGACCATCCTAACCCTGAATCCCGCATGCTATACTTCAAGCACCTGTTGGGCGCTAGAGAGCCGAAGGAGCTTGGAATCGACCTGGCGAAGTGGGTAAAAGACACCGACAGGTTCTCTATTGCTCATCTAAAGGAGTTGTTCGTTGCCGTAGTTATCCTGGGGGACGACTACGCCGAGGCGATTGAAACCTTAGAGTCCATGAAAGAAATCATATCGTCTGACGACGACAGAGACAGGATGATGGGTTTTGGCATCAGCAGCAGAAGACCTTATGACTAGGTAATTGATGAACATTTGGGCAATTAAAGTAACTGCTTTCGTTGGGATAGTTTCAACATTTGCCTTTCTTTTCACAGCAGCGGCACTCCTGAGAGGGTGGGTGTTAAGCCTTTTGTGGGACTGGTTTTTGGTGCCGTTGGGTGTTCCGTCTGTTGGGTTCTGGCATGCAGTTGGCCTTTGCTTGGTTGTTACATTTCTCACCTACCATTATTACAATTTTCAACGCTCTAAGCCAAACCTAATTGAGGCGTTAGTTTACGTTCTTTCTCCGCTTGCTGTCCTTGGAATCGGTTGGGTCGTCCATTCCCTCATGTAACTGATTTTGGTATCATGGGTGGATGAACAAACTGAAACTTGCAATCGTTGGTAGCCGGGCGTTTACCAACGAAAATTACATCCTCAAAGCCGTTCAACGATACATCAAAGAAGTAGGCAAAGAGCGACTGGTTATTGTCAGTGGGGGTTGCCCTGACGGGGCCGACGCACTGGCCAAAAAGATAGCTTTGGACTTGGGCCTGGAGTACGTCGAGTTCCCACCGGCCCACCGTTACCATAACCAGTATTGCATCCTTCCTGCTAACGTCTATAATAAGCCTTATCACGTCAAAAACTACTTTGAGCGTAACAGCCAGGTTGCAGCTTACTGTGACCACCTACTTGCGTTTGTAATCAAAGACGTTCGTTGTAACGGCACGATGGATACTTTCAACAAAGCCAAGAAATTGGCCAAAGAAGTTGTTTTGTTTGAAGAGGAGACAGCCAATGACCGAGAAGGACAAACTCCTGGCCCTCTGCGTCCAGGAAATGACTCAGCGGTGGGGCAAGATTGAAAGCGTCCCACAGGAATACCAAGACCGATTAGACAAAGAAATCCGGGAGATAGACAACCAGAACGAAGCTGGTTACATCCTGGATTTGTTCGAGCGGAAGGTCCGCTACCCCAAGAACGAACATAACTTGCTTGTGATGGACTTACTTCGCATCGTTCCAGACGAATGCGTCGTCAGTCAGCCGCCAGCTTTTGAGTACGGCGAATTCCCGGACATCGACGTAGACTATCTGCCGATGGTCCGTGACTATCTCAAGGCAGAGTGGGCACCCAAGGCTTTCGGTTCCAACTTCGTTTGCAACATCGGCACCTATGGAACCTTCGGCATCAAGAATGCGCTCATTAACATGGCCAGGGTACACGGCAAGAACCGCAAAGAGGTTCTTGACCTTACCACCACTCTTGGCCTCAAAGACGAAGACGGCAAGCCCCTAACCTGGGACAAAGCCTTGGAAATGTACCCCGCCCTCAAGAAATACTGTGAGGAAAATCCCGATGTTGCCAAGGCCGCTAAAAAGCTCATCAACCGCAATAACACAATGGGCAAGCATGCGGGCGGGCTTATTGTTTCTTCTGTGCCTCTTAACAGTTTCATCCCTCTGGTCAAGGACAAAGACGGCACTCCCCTCAGTGCTTGGGTTGAAGGTCTTCATGGTCAGGATTTGGGTCCAATGGGTCTGGTTAAGTTCGACCTTTTGGTCATAACCAACCTGATGCAGATTGCTATTGCTTGTAAGCTCATTAAGGAGCGGCATGGCATTACAACCATCAACGCCTTGCCAGGACTAAAAGACTGGTCGGATGACTCCTATCTGGAAGACCCGGCTGCTATCGCCCTGGCCAATAAGGGCGACTTGAAGTGCATCTTCCAGTTCGACTCGGATGGCATCCGAGCAATGGCCAAGCAGGGCGGCGTCAGTTGCTTTAACGACTTGGTTGCCTATTCCGCCCTCTACCGTCCAGGTCCGATGGGCATGGGCATGCATGACCACTTCATCAAACGCAAGAGGGGAGAAGAGGCTTACGAGATTCACCCGCTCCTAAAGCCGGTTCTTGGCAAGACTTACGGTGTGATGGTTTTCCAAGAACAGGTTATGCAGTTGCTCAATGTCGTTGGCGGCATCCCGCTAAAGGATTGTGAGCTAATCCGCAAGGCTATCTCTAAGAAGAAGGAAGAGTATTTCCGCAAGTATAAGGAAATGTTCATCGCTAACGGCCAGGTGAAACTCGGCTGGACAGAGGAGATGGTTAAGGACTTGTGGGACCAGATTGCCGCTTTTGCGGAATATGGTTTCAACCGCAGCCACGCCGTAGCCTATAGCGTTATCAGTGCGCAGCTATTATGGTTGAAGGCACACTATCCACTAGAGTTCTTCGCCGCCATCCTGAGTTGTGAAACCGACTCCGAGAAGGTCCAGGAGTACAAGATTGAGGCTAAGCGCCGTAAAATCTCTGTCTGCCCGGTGGACATGAACAAGTCCGGCGTCAAGTTCCAGATTGTCGATGATTGTATCTATTTCGGTTTCGCCAACGTCAAAGGTATCGGCGATGCCGTTGCCGAGCGAATTGTTAGTAACCAGACCTACGCTGATTTCAAGGACTTCCTAATGAAATTCGGCACTGAGGCGGGTGTTCTCAAGCCGCTCATTGGACTAAGGGTATTTGGCGACGAAGACCCGGTGCAGCGATACAAGTATTACGAGTGGTTCAAGGACCAGAAGAAGAAGCGGGAGGACCGTCGTAAGCGATACGACAAGAACGTCGAGAAGTACACAGAGGAGTTGCAGTCGCTATGCGGGCCGGATGCAACCTTTGATTGGGCGTTGCAGGCCGCACAAGACTTCTCTGAGAAGAAGACGGAAACCCCGCCGTGCGAACCGCAGTTCGCCGAAGACTTCCTCGACCTGATGAAGCGGTATCGCCGCATGGTTACTGGCTATAACAAGAAGGTGGCGGAAGATAAGCCTTTGGGTGATGAAACAGATTTCAACCCGGAAGAAATTGAGGTCGAAGAAAAGCTAGTTACCTTGTATAATTCAAGGGAAGAATGCGAAAAACTGTTCTACGGTTTCATGTGGCAGTACCCAATCGAACGCAGCCCCGACTTCGACGGCGATAAAACTTTTGAAGACCACCGGGCGACAGCCGGGAAGCGAGAGGATGGGCAATACCTATATGTAGAAGGTCAAATCCTCAGCGCTGAAAGAATGGAAGCCAAGAGCAAGAAGACGGTATACTGGCTTCTCAAACTCCAGGACGCACAAGGAGAAGTGAACTTTGTGCAGGTGTGGAGCGACGATTGGGGAAGGTGGTCGGAAGAGTTACAGGCGGGAAACTTGGTAGCAATCCAGCTATCGCCGCCGAGCGGTGGTTTCCGTCGTTACACTCTCTATGCCCCACCCAAATGGCAGCGTGACCGGGTGATTCCCAAGGATAAGAGGAACGACTTCCGGGTCATCAAAAAGAGAAAAGAAGGTGAGGCATGTTTACCTACGGAATAGTTTTCAGAGCGCATGGCGAAGTATGGCTAGGCTTGTTTGACGAAGATGGTAACATACAAGACGCAGATACAATCACAGACCACGAAGGCATTTACGATGAGCTTCCAAGCAATGCCATGTCTTTTGTGTCGGTAGAAGCTTATGGAGAGTTAAACCTGCGTGACCTACAAACTGTAACAGTTCGGCGGGAGGGCACTCCTGATGAGGAGGCCCTTCTGTTGTTACTTCAAGAGGGTGGATTCCCTGAATTCGCCAAACAAATCTGGTCAGAATGGGGGGAGTAATGGTTGATTTGACAAAAGAACAACAGGATGTCGTTCTGGCCTTAGTCAAAGGCACAAGCTCACAACAGGTACAAACCCTGGGCGGCTACGCCGGAACCGGGAAGAGTACGGTTGTTACCTGGCTGGCCGATACCCTGCCAGAATTTGCTGTCTGTGCCTACACCGGCAAGGCGGCGAATGTCTTGAGGGTTAAGGGACTAACGGCTACCACTATCCACAGCCTGATTTACGAACCCGTCAGGTTGCCCAACGGTGCCCTTGAGTTCCATCTAAAGACCCCGGAACGGATGGGCTGTCGGGGTTTTATAGTTGACGAAGCCTCGATGGTTAGCAGGGAAATCTATGAGGACTTACTATCGTTCAACCTGCCCATCATTTTCGTGGGCGACCACGGACAGCTAGAGCCAGTGGGCCAGGACGTTAATGTCATGGCCAAGCCGCAGTACCGACTTGAGGAAGTGCATCGTAACGCTGGCGAAATTGCTCACTTTGCCGAGCATATCCGCAAAGGCAACCATCCTAGACTTTTCAAAGGCGGAACTAAAGTTGAGTTCATGGAGCCTAGTGCTGCCGATGATGACGCCCTATGCCAACCGGACCAGATGATTTGCGCCTATAACCGCTTCCGGGTGGAGATTAACGCCAGGGTGCGTCATGCTGTTGGCAGCACGGGCAGGGTGCAGGTGGGTGAGAAGGTCATGTGCCTGCGCAATAACAAGCCGGTGGGCCTGTTTAACGGCATGCAGGGGCATGTAACTAAACTCAGGAAGGGTAACAAGTTCGACTTCATGGCGGGCAACAGTATCTTCACCGAGATAGCTTATGACCCCCGACAGTTCGGTCAGGAAAAGAACGTCTTTGAGTTCGGTGCCGACACCCCTAACCCCTTTGACTATGCCTACTGCATCACTTGCCACAAGTCGCAGGGCGATGAGTGGGAGAAAGTAATGGTCTTTGAGCAGATTTGCGACAAGTGGGACCACAAGCGGTGGGCCTATACCGCAGCTTCCAGGGCTAAGGAGAAGCTAATCTGGGTTTGCCCCAACCAATATATCCCGTCCTGGCTATAATAAGTTCATGAACATGAACGACGAGGAGTTTGAGAAGTTGTTCTTTGATGCGGCGAAGCACGAAGGCAAGCCAGGGCAGATTGCGATTTGCTACAACAACTCTGTGGAACTGCTGGACTGTCCTTTCAAGGACATGATTATTGAAACCTTGCAAGCGGGAGACGCTGGCAAGGCTGTCAACTTCCTTACCAAGATTGGCCGGGCAAGCTCTTTAGGTGCCTACCAGTTATGCAGAGAGATGTCCACCGACCTTTTGAACGGTAGTGTAAAGGCGGTTCAGCAGAAACCGTACAAGTACATTGTCCAGTTGTTCTTCTACACATCCCCAGAACATTTCCCCCACGATGACCCCCACTGGTCATTTATCGAAGAAATTGCTCCCACTAGCGATATATAATCGAAGGCGATTGTTATGAGGAGTTGCAAAGCGTGTCCAGACGCTACAGTATCTGGAAGTTAATCTAAAAGGTGAGTATGAGCAAATATCTAGGCGACGAATTCGACAAGTGGACAGGCCAGTGGGAAAAGGCCCTGGAGGATGGTATTTTTGAGGACGCCCCAAAACCACCAACACCCCCGGCTCAGGAACCGGACTTTTTTGGCAACTATCGCCCTAACAAGGAAGTAAGTGACATCAAAGATGTCGATTCCGAATACTGGAACCATGTCTACAAGTTGTCTCGTCATGCTGGCGACTCCCCTGACCCACTAGAGGAGCTTACCCCCATCAATGAGGTAAGGGACGACCGTACCACTAGGTTTACCCTGGTGCAGACCACCAAGCCAGATGGCAAGTCCAGCGGCAAGATTACTGATGAATTGGGCGGCTTGCCTAACCCTAACAATCGCACTAACAGGGGTGAGGACCAGCATCAGCGTGTAACCCCTAATTGGGCAGGCGGCGATGACATTCAGGAGTTGCAGGCCATGAAGATGAACCTGGAGCAACTAGAAAGCAAAATCAATGCAGCCGAGGGCCTGGGCGACATGAAGAAGATGAAGTCGTTAATGAGCAAGATGGAGTCACTGCGCAAGCAGATTGATGAGCTAAGCGACGGCATTCCTCCAGAGTTTAAGACTGAGTACCTTTCTTAACAAATACGAAGGTTTTGATGTCTTGACGGCCTATTTTAGTCTCGTAGCTGGACTCTTCGAGAAGAAAGAATCCTAGTTTCTTCATGTAGATTTTTATTCCATCGCTAGTCCAGTAGTGCAAGTGTTCGTTGGGGCGAAAATGCTTCCATTGGCTTAGGTTATTTGCAATCATATTCAAATCGCACATCATGAACTCATTAGGGACGATGGGCATACTAATGAAAACGTGTGTGTCTATTGCCATCGACGCCATCAGCAGGCTTGGGTGAGCGATATGTTCGAAAGAGTCCCAGAAGCAGTATCCGGCGATGTTTTTCTTCATGTCAATCCAAGGGTTGACGTATAGCTTTTTCTTCTTGAGCCAATCTACGGCTGTGTTACAGATGTCAAATCCGTAAGTCTTACAATTACGTTTGCTAATGAAAGTACCAGACCCTATGCCAAAGTCTAGCACGGGGGCTTTTTTGCAATACTTGTTAACCAATTTTACTCTGAAACTATTGAGTTTACTACTCAGGTCGTTTGTCTCGTACTGTTTGTACTTCTCAAAGTAAGATTGGTCGTAAATCATGAAGTGGAGAGGGTCTGAGTGGTAGCAGATGTCGTGCAAATAGACCCAATTCAAGTTGTCTCCAACGGGAATACTTGGCAAGCCCATTAGTAAGGGGTCGGCCATCATGGGCAGGATGTTTTTGCTGACGAACTCAAAGTTGGTGTGCGGGGCATAGTAAGCTGCCTTGTTGATGAATAAGTGGACGTTTTTAGACTTAATCATCAGGCGATATGGTTCGAAAAGTTGTGCGGCTAGGACACTGAGCCAGGTGTCGATGCCGATATAGCCATAGGAGTGCTTTAGCACTTCTATGCTTTGCTCTGGGGTCGTTTTGCCGATGAGGTTTATGAAGCAATTTGCTTCATAGGGAGCCTCAAAGTTGGTTCCTAGTCCCACTCCTATTTGGTTAGTGTGAATAAGCCACTTCAATACGTTGGCCCACTCTTGCAAGGTGAAGTTTCTTAGCCCGTCGCCGTTGTCGGTATGTGGAACGATGCAAAGATACTTTTTCGGCAGTTTGAATGATTCTATGTCGGCAATTTTATCTCTCAACAAACAAGACCCTTGGAAAGGGATTTCTTTGTTGAGAATTTTCTTAAATAACAATGAGATGGACAGGTCTTGTGCTTTGTCATACCCAGGAGGGATGTCCTGGGTTAACTTGTGTAGCCAGTTGGCTTGGCCAAAGCCATGAAACAATTCAAATTGGTTCCAAGCGACAACATGCCGTTTTAAGTTAGGGAAGAAACGTTTTGCTGCGTTGATAAGACGCCGGGAAAATTTCTGCGTTTTGGTCGCCCAATATATCTTCTTAATTTTGGCCCGGTCTTCGTCTGTCAAATAAGAGTCTATCGTTAAAACATCGCCGATGCCGCCCGTTAGAATAATCGAATTACCTGTTATCATCTTCTAATTTAGGGGCAATGGCCAAAAAATGGTTGCAGATTGCTCTAATACGTCATGCCAGTAAACGTCTATTTTCTGTTAAAGTGTACGTGCAAATGGTGGCGGAAGTGGTCTTTGCCAGATGAAGTCAAGGATTTGGTCGAATTTCGACCATGTACCAGTTGTCACGGCCCTAAGAAATTCAAGTGCCCCAAATGTGGCAACATTGTTAAAAGTCTAAGAGTTAGGGAAGTGACTGATGACCCCGTTCAAGAAACTTAACCAGAATCCGGCCCACAAGAATAAGATTGCGGACGGAGAGGAAAAGCTAGAGGACATACAGTTTAGTGTCCACAGATTCACCAAGAAGCACAAGCCCGACGACCCGAAGAAAATCCTGATTATCGGATGCTTTTCAGAGTTCGGCTGTGAAGTCGTGGGGGCTATGTATTGCATTCCCCGCATTCTGAAAGAGAACGCCGGTTGTTACGTCATTATCATGGGTTGGTACGGTCGGGCTTATCTTTACAAGCACCTGGCCGATGAGTTCTGGGAGTTAAAAGAAGAACACCAGCATCTCCGGGACCATGCGTTAGCTTTTCACAATGACAGCCACAACCTTGCTAAGCTTGAAAAAGTAGTAACCAAGATGGGAAGGGTCATACCGTCCTCACATCTTGGCTATATCGCCATAGGAAACAGTTGTAACAAATGTCGGTATTTCTGGGGGTCCACCAAGGACGTAAACAACTGCCCCAACTGTAACGAGACGGACTTGGTAAAGTCTTTGTTTAGCGATGTGAGGTATTGGAAGCAGAGAGTCGTTAGAATCCCCCCGCCATCCAAAGAAAAGTTACACCAGGCCGATAGTTACCTTGGCAAGAATCCAGTGGGCATCATAGCAAGAAACAGGAAGACCTATGGCAGGAACTTGCAGCCTGAATTTTACATTAAGTTAATTGGCCTTTTGGAGAAGAGGGGTTATACGCCTGTTTGGTTGGGAGAGAAGCAAACCACATTAGCATGTCCAGTTCCGCACATCGTTGATATGACCCGCAAGCCAGAGGCCCAGGACTTAGAGCTAACTTTAGCTATTGTAAGCAAACTAAAGTTCACAGTTCAGTTTTGGACAGCATCAACCAGACTGTCTGCCATCATGGGGACGCCATACCTGTTATTTGAAAGCCCCGACCAGTTGTTTGGCACCGGGCAGGAAGGACATCGTTTGTCCCTTTGCACAATGGGACACAAGAAGATAGTCCTTAGCCACTACCTGCATGTCTATAACCGAAACGATGACGCCATCGACTTAATAGACAAGTGTGTGCAGGAGATGGAGTTAGGGGATTGGAGTGATGTCGTTGGTATGGTAGACGACCAGAACTTAGTCTTGCAGTTAAGAGCAGAGAATCTGGAGAGGTTTGGCTAATGGATGTATCAGGATTTCTAGCGAAAGCTGCTGAAAAAACAGGGTTTAACAGAGAGTGGTTTAACGAAAAGAACGTTCCCACGGACGCCCAAAATATCACCGTAGTCCCTTTTTTCGGAGATTTACGGTCGTTGTTCGTTTTATCGTCTCTACTGCTCAAGCGATTCTGCGACGAAGAAAAAGGCTCTCGTTACGTCATCCTGTGTTCCTGGCCAGGTTTTGGTTCGTTATTTCCTTACGTCGGCGAGTATTGGGGCATAAGCGACAACGCAACTTTCAAGAAGATGTATTCAGAGGCCGCACAGTTCAGGAACAAGAGTGAATTAGCGGCTGGCTTCTACCGCAACTTAAACACCTACTTCTTCGAAGACCTTGTGGTGCCTTACGAGCATTTCAAGTCGGTCTACAACAGAGGCATCACTAACGAATTCTGGAACAAGTATCGTCATGTCATCAAGCGTAGCCTTCCAGGGGTGTCTTCGTCGGCTGTACTAGGCGGCGATGTCAACAGGGAGATTGCTCTTAGGGGTGGCTATAAGGTGTTTGTCCTTCCTAGCACCCACTTGCAGCTTTGGCATAACGGAGATGTGACGCAAATCCATTTGATGAACAAAGACTTCTGGGTCTACCTTTTGAAGAGACTAGTGGAGGCGAAGTTCGTCCCGGTGGTCTATTGGGGGCCGCTAGCCCATGACGTATCTCCAGAGCTAGGTTCTAGTTGCGTCTATTTGAAGGATAATGACTTTGGCCATGTTATGACCGCCATGAGGTCAATCGGTTGTGTCTTAGACATATTCAATGGCACTTCCAGGTTAGCTTTAGCGGCCAGGTGCCCCTTCCTAATGATGGATGAGCGGGCAAGGCACACGGCACTGAAAGAGTATGAAATAGATGACCTTTGTGGCTTGCAAGTGCCAAAACAGTATATTTTTTCTTTCCCTACTATTATAGAAAACGGCACACCTGAGTCCTGGGAGGAGAACATCGTTAGTGGCATAGTAAGCAGACTAAATGCGTTCTTACCTGGACTAAACAGAGACGATTGGCCGTCAACCGGAGAGTTGACGGAAATAGTTCCGTATGTAACTGTTCGTAGAAAAAAAGCAAAACGGATAGGAACCCGTTTACTAAAAGTTCCGAAAATATGAGTGAGGCTGACGATGGCTAATGCAGTAAGAGTAAGAGTCGAACTACGCCAAAAAGACGGACGGGAGCATGATTTCAAAGTCATGTTCACTAAGTTTAAGAAAGCATGTGCCGATGCAAAAGTCATGCATGCTTACAAGGAACATGAGTCTTACGAGAGTAAGTCCAGAAAGCGTCGTCGGAAGAAAAGAGAGGCTGAAATTGCTCTTTTGAAAAACAAGCTCAGGGAGAATTTCATTCAAAGTAAGGGTATCAAGCCCAATAACCAAGAAAGGAATTGGCATGAATAAGAAGTTGAACATCATGAGTTTGTCAATCGAGTCCGACATGCAGGACAAGATTAAGGAGTACGCAAAAAGCCGGAAGGTTTCTGTGTCGAAGCTTATTCGTGATTTGGTCGAGAAGTATCTCATCAACGAAGAGGACGTTTTCCCCATTATTCTGAAAGTCCCTACCAAGCTTAAAGAAGACCCTGAAAGTTTACAGAAGTGGTTAGAAACAAGAGTAGGAGCTATTGTCAAAGCGTTATCTACTTGATACTATGATGTGATGGTTAACTACAAATCTCTTGCCATCGTCTCCGTTGACGACATTCCTAAGACTATTGTAGATTGCCCGACAACGGACTTGCTTCTGCTGTACAAGCTCTGTGCGCATATGGAACAGTTGTGTGCAAAGGAGAAGGGGATAGGGCTTTCGGCGGTTCAGGTGGGCATCCCCTGGAAGTTATTTGTCGTTCGTCATCCTGACGGCTTTCGTTACTTTATAAACTGTGAATATACACCACTTTCGGAAGAAAAAGAGAAGTCCCTGGAGGGCTGTCTTTCTTTGAAGAAACCTGACGGGTCGTTGCGATTCTTTGAAGTCGAGAGGTTTAAGAAAATCAAGTTGCAGGGGAAGGAATTGAAGTACAACCAGAAGTTAGAATTGGTTGATTTTGAGGAAATTATTGACCCCCAAGATTATTATAGAATAGTCTATCAACATGAGATTGAGCATCATAGACTAATTTTAATCTCAGAAATAGGCAAAGAAATTGAAATTTGGAAGAACTAGGTTAAGGAGACGCCATGCCACTGAGCCTGAAACAGCTTCAAGATGTTTGTATGTTGTATAACGGAAGTTCCAAGCGTTGCCGCTATCTTGCCCAGGACGACACTGACCACAACAAGTGGTATTGCTACAAAAAAACCTCGAAAAAGGCCGATATTGACGACGAAGTTCTGGAGTTTCTCAAGGAACTCAAGAAGAAGGGAATGGACCCCAAGCGTCAGTCAATTCCGTTCGGTGATAACTGTGCAGGGTACTTGCCGCTGAAAACTTTAGAGCAGGGCTACGATAAGCCATAGACAGTCTGCTCGCTATAGACTATACTAATTACATTTCCCGGACAGAGGCACAAAATGGCTACTGAACTCCTGGAAGGGTATTCGCTTGAAGAAACGGATAGTAAAGACCTCCAGTTCTTTGTTAAAGACATCAACGTCCTGGTCGAACACTACATCCAGCGATTTTTCCTAGACAAACTTACAATGAAGGGTGAGCCGGTTTCCTTGGAAGCCATGCTCAAGCCCTCTTACGTGGACATGGTGCCCAATTTGGACATCTGTGGCGGCATTGACTTCATCTACAGTGCGGTCGGCGCTAACTATACGAAGGAGGAGATGAGGGCTTTCGAGAAGAATGGCCGCTTGCCGGACGACGTTTCCTACGTTCTCAGTCTTTACCAGCAATGCTCCAAAATGGGAATTCCCAAGTGCTATTCCACCGGCATTATTATTATGTATCTGGAGTTATGCAAGGGGTATCACATTCTCACATGAAAGACTTGAAGTTTCTAGCCGGTGTTTTCTTTGAAGAGGAACTGCCTAAAGATAGGCAGTTCCTTTTTCGCTATTTCAGGAGCGACTTGGAGAAACAATTTCTACGCTACTATTATTGTTTTGAGGAGTTTGGTCACTTTACAGACCACACTGGCTACTACTGCCAAAAGCGTTGGCTGCGTATCTTGGAGAAGCGGCTGAAATGGCTTGTAGACGCTTTCGTCAAAGCAAAGCAAGACGTATTGGTGCCGGGCAAAGAGGAAGAGGCACTCAAAACGCTAGGGCAACTACAAAGAGGAAAATACAGAGGATAACTGATGCTTTGGAATGTTACTGGCGAAAGAGGATTCCTGCCCACGTCTAACCCGTTGGTTAGCATACCTATTCATAACTTTGACAACACTACTGTTGTTTATTCTTTAGAGAACTTGGTCCAAAACATGCCTGTGTTTTTGGCTAATCGGTTTTTTAGGGAAGAACTAGTTTATCAGTTACGAGAAGTGGCAGTCAACTATAACTGGCTTTCAATGGACGCCCTTGGCGGGCAGCTAGAATATGAGAGGTCGTTCTTCATCTTGGCCAGTTTCGCTAACGCCTACGTTAATGCTTCTAACGAAAACCAGGCGAACAGGGTGCCGAAGGAAGTGTCCATTCCACTAGCCAGGAGTTGCTTCTTGGTTCGTCGGCAATCGGTTTTGGACTATACATCCTACTGTTTATACAACTGGCGAAAGCTCAATGACGGCAGGCTAGAACCCATTCAAACATTCACTAACACAGAGGAAGAAACTAAGCTTATCCTAGCTTTCCTTAGTTTAGAGCAGGCCGCTGGGTCGATAATGTTCAGTGGCGATGAGGGATTTTTTGAACGAGCTTCCCCTATCTTACAGAAAGCTGCCGATTCGATTAGCGATGCGGTCAAGTCTGCCACCTTCAAAAACTACTATCGGCCATTTATCGACATCCTCTATGAAGGAACCGACCCTAACCCTAAGAGCCACAAAGTCAATTTGTTTGCACAATCTCCAGCAGTGCGTTGGTTCTCTCGAAAGCTGGGCGTCGAATACAAAGACCGATTGTTACAAGAACAGGAAGCTGATATAATGCAATACTGTCCGGCTGAGCATTCAAACTTAATAAACGCCACGACCTCCATTCGGGGCGGGGCCGAAAAACCATACAACGACTGTTTGACGAGTTTGACTCGTATATACCAAGCAGTTGACGATTTGGGAGATACCGGCTCAGGTGCCAGAAAAGAAGAATTGTCGAAACTGACTTTTTGATTTTTTGGAAGTTGCAAAGCGTGTCCAGACGCTACAGTATCTGGAAGCCGTCGCCATGAGGAGTTACAAAGCGTGTCCAGACGCTACAGTATCTGGGATGATTTCCCGCTAGAATGACAGCACCGCAGGAGGGCTTTGTATGAAGAAATTTCTTGCTCTTGTCCTTGGTCTAAGTCTGATTTTTGGTAGCACTTTGGATTCTGCCGCTGGACCAAGGAGTTATTCCAGTGGTAGCTCGTCCAGCAGTGGCCGAAGCAGTTATAGCTCAGGCTCTAGTGGCCGAAGTTATAGTTCAGGCTCATCTTCTTCTGGAAAAAGTAGTTTCAGCGGCGGTTCATCTTCAAGTGGCCGAAGCTATAGTAGCGGGGGAAGTTCTACCCCTAGTAAAAGCTATAGTTCTGGCGGAAGTTCCAGTAAACCAAGTGCAGCACCGTCTGCGCCACGGCCAATTTCGGTTCCACGGCCAGCACCATCGTCCTCCGTCCCTAGTGGCGGCGGTGGCAAGAGCTATTCCAGCGGTGGCGGCAAGAGCTATAGTTCCGGCGTCCCTCCCCCGGCCCCATCGGTAGCCCCAAAACCTTCTCCTGGCTCCACCCCAGGCAAGGCATACAGTAGTGGCAATGCTACTTACACACCAGCACCGAGCAGCACCCCTTCCAAGGGCGGTGTTGCCTATGACGGAAGTGCTGCTGCTGCTCAAAAGCGTGCAGAGTCGAAAGCGAGTTATATCAAGGGTGCCGAGCCTAAGCCGACTTACACCACCCCCACCGGGCAAACAGCCAGGGTTGACACAAACAGCGCCTCTTACAAGCAGGTGCATAACATAACACATGAAACCTATGTTACCAGGGATGTTAGAATCCATAATTTCTACTCCACTGGCTATGTAGGTGTGCCTTATTACAGTCGCCCGGTTGTGGTGTACAACGACCCCTACAACAGCCTGTTCTGGTACTGGATGCTTGACCGCAGCCTTGAGCAGCGAGCTATGTGGGCGTACTGTCACCGTGCTGATATGGATGCCGCAAGGTATCAAGCCCTCTTAGCCCATGATGCTAACTTGGCCGCACGGGTGAAGGCGTTAGAAGCAGAGAAGGTGAAAGTAGACCCCAATTATGTTCCCCCTGGACTGGCAAGTTCAGACCTAATGTACACTGACGCTTATGTAGATAGCGTCTATAACCCTCATGTGGTCCAGCATCATCCTGGTGCGGTCGGCAGGGTGTTGTTCTGGATTTTCATGACCTTCCTGGTTATAATCATCCTGATGGTGCTTTACGGCCTGGTCTTTGTCAAGAAATGGTAACAAAGGAGCCTTAAAAATGAAGAATTTCTGCGTGGTTCTTGTTCTACTTGCTTTCACTGGTGTTGCGTTGGCAAATGACGACCCGGCCCCGGCCCCAACGTCGGCCACGCACTTCGCTCTCCCGGATGGGTTTGCGGGGGACTTGGTAGCCACGTTCGCCTTCGGCGTAGTGGGAATTGTCCTTTTGGTCGGTGGCTTTTGGGTCTTTGACAAGCTGCTGACCGGGTGTGATTTCATCGGAGAAGTTGCAAAGGGCAACGTCTCAGCAGGAATCGTTAGTGCCGGAATGATTCTCGGTCTTGCGTACATAGTGGGCAAGATTGCTTCGTCCATCATCGGCATGTAGGAGGCAACATGGCTAAGAAAACTCTATGGGAAATGTTGAAGGCCAAGGTCGCAGGGCCGGTTGAGTTGCGAATCACCAACCCGCTCAAGCTGAAAATCGGTAACAGCGTCCGTATTGATGAACTTGACTTAAAGGACTTCCATTTTACTGTCAAACGCATCATGGAATACAAGCGGACCATCGGCGGCAGCGACTTCTTCTTCACGGACTACGACTTGGTAGCCCGCCCGCTGGCCGGTGAAGAAGTCAAGATTCGCCTGCGGCTGAATCCAATGGAGAACCCTGACAAGGTGGCAGGCTTGACCCACAACGTCGTGCTGCTTAAACTGTATGACGAGTTGGCATACGACGAGGGTCTGTACAAGGTTGTGACTGACAAAACAAAGAAGTTCGAGGTCAACCAAGATGGGGTTTGCACCGAAAGATACTTCCGTATCAATGATGTGCAAGACCCGTACAGACCGGCAGTTACCGTTGTCAAGGAAGGGGACAAAGACACCGACGACTTGCGGAAACTGAACCTCGAATACTGGGATTACTGGCGGGAAGAAAAGGACGAAGGCGGAACGCCGTTCAACCAGTTCTTGTTCGTGGAAATGGACAAGGATGACGGCTGGTTCCAAATGTGGCGGGGCCAAGAGATTGACCCGCAACAGGTTTCCGTACTCTAACAAGGAGAGAAAATGAATACGCTTTTGATTATCGGTGCGGTGGTTCTGGTTTTGGCAGTCTGGCGTCGGCGAGACTTTGCCCGTCTGATGACGGCAGTAGGTGCCCAAATCGGCAAGCTAGTCGGTATTGCTTGGAGGGCAGACCCCATCGCTGTGTACCAGGATGAGGTTGACAAAGCCGCCGCTGAGATTGGGCAGGCAACCGAAGGTCTGGAAGAATACCGGGGCAATGTTTCTTCGATGGAACGCCGGGTTGTCAAGGGCGAAAAGGACGAAGCAACCTTGATGGCCCGCATCAAGGTTGCTCTCAACAACAACGATGAGAACCGTGCCAGCGACTACGCCGTTCAGCTAAAGCAAGTTCAAGGCGAACTTGAGAAGGCTAGGGCCAATCTGTCAACGCACAAGACGGCATACGAAAATAATCTCAAGAAGATTAAGTATGCTAGGGCCACTATTGAGGACCGCCGCCGTAAGGCCGCAGACCTCAAGGGCGAGCTTCGCATGAGTAAGGCCGACGCCGAGTTGGCCAAGATTTCTGAGAAGTTCAACGTCAAGGCCACCAGTTTTGACGGCTTGGGAGAGGTTGAGGAAGAGATTCAGCGTCAGATTGACATGAACAAGGGCAAGGCTCAAGTTGCTCTGGACCTTTCCTCTGAGGGGCTTGCGGAGATTGAGGAACAGGAGGCCGTTCAGAGGGCCGAGGCCAAGGACTTGCTTGAGAAGGTCAAGGCCGAAATGGGCATGAAGTCGTAACTGCAAGGGCGTGGAATCTCGGGCAGGCAAAAAGGGCTGGTCCCCGTTAAACGGGACTGGCCTTTTTTGTTTTTGTGCGCCTATATAAAGCACTATGAAAAGTTTTTCTGAATGGCTAGCGGTAAGGGAAGATAGTGCTTTTGGCAGGGCAAGGAAGGCAGCAGCCCAGGGTCTAGGGCCGACCATCCCGGACGCAGAAATTAACTCACGTAATACTGCACCTGCATGGCAAAAGGATGCTATCGTTAAGCGAAACAAAAAGAAGAAGAGGCGTAAAAAAAAAGTAGGTAGCCCTAAGCCGCAGCCTGTAGTCCATCATGACCTTGACACCTGGTTACAATCGGTGGATAATCTTAAAAAGGACTTAGAGCGGTTGAAGGGTAAGCTGTTCTCTCCTGACAGGGATGATAGCAAGGTTGTTACAAAGCCTGCGAAGCCGGTTGATAAATCCAAGAAAAACGACCTGGATAAGAAATCCAAGAAAAACGACCTGGATAAGAAAGACCTGGATAAGAAGGCTAAGGTACGACCCGAAGAAGAACATGACGATATGCCTCAAGAGGAACCGGAAAAAAAGCGACCCTTCAAAAAGCCAGTTAAGCAGAAGCCCTTTGTGCCGCTCAAGAAGGACTTTAAGGAACCGGAAGAATGAAGTTAGTGAGCTTCCTATTACTTTGGGCTTTCATCGCATTAGTGTCTGCCTACGATACTTACGTTAATATCCGTCACCCTGTCACCGCCCACACAGAGCTAAATCCAGTTGCCAAGTGTATCTTGGAAAACAGCAATAACGATTTAGCTCTTTTGATTGCTGTCAAGATGGTTGGTACTAGTATTGTTTTGGGGGTTTTGCTGGCAGGATACTTTTATAGAAGTACACATGCCTATTGTGTTGCTGTGTCTTTAGCATTAGTACAATTTGGAGTGTTAATGTTTCTCCAGTATGGATAATTATGCCTGACGAGTTGGAAGAGATTTTAGGTGAACTGGAAGCCCAAGAGCCTTCGCCGGAACTACAGGCGAAGACCATTAAGGACGCTGTAGACCGTCTGATAGTTGAAGTGATTCCTGAACGCACTTTCGTAATCATCTTGGCGGTTCACAGCGACTCCGACCATAACAACTTAACCAGAATACACTGCAAGAAAGGTGTACCCATCTCTGGTTATGTTTACGACATGGTTACAGAAAGTTATCACGTCGAGTGCCGTGACTATTTCCAACTAGGCTACATCCCCATCTCCCTACAACAGCGAATGCCGGGCGTAGGACGATGGACCCAGCGCATTCCGATGCCGGAACAGGCCATTCGCAGAGTCCTCTCCCCTCAGCAAAAAAGAGACTTGAGGAACTTCAAAGCGACGTATAAAGGAAACCAATATAGTTTCCAATATATGCAGGTCATTGACTCTTACTAGAAAGCAAGAAATGTACAAAAGCGTATTCAAAGAATTGAAGCCGGTAACACTACCGGCGTATATCGACCACGGAGCAATCAGGAATACTAGAGTTCTTATGCTCCCCTTCCTATTGGAAGACATTCAAAGTCTCCCTGATGCTCTGTCGCACTATGAGCAAACAGTACAAGAACTAATTGAAATTGCCCCTGTTAAAGAAGGGGTGGCCTACTTAACGATTGACGAAAAGCCTGTCAAGAAAGGCGATACCTTGAGGAAGAAGGGCCTGCATGTGGACGGCCTGGGAACAGACGACAGGACGGACTTAGGCCCCTGGGCGGCAACAGGCATCCAGTATCAGTGCAAGACGATGTGGAATGATGAGACGAAGAGATGGTATCATAGCGCTGCTGGCATCGGCGGCATGCTCACTGTTTCAAGCCCGGCTGGTTGTCGGGCTTGGTGCAAGGAGTTCAAAGGAACGATTGGAAACAATGGCGACTGCGAGAAGCTTAGAGAGCAGTTTCCAGACTCGGAAGCGACGGTTTTCAAGGCAGGAGTAGCTTATTGGTGTAACAGTGCTTGTGTGCATGAATCACTGCCTATGGACAAAGACACCTGTAGAACTTTTGTCAGGTTGTCGATGCCTTGTAAGGCCCCTTGGTATAGGGGATACACCAAAAACCCCAAGGGTGTAGAGCCGACTGGCCCTATCATCTCTTTGGGATTTTACCGTCCCGAGGAACCGGAAGTTATTTTGGAAGGATAATATGTGGAGAAACATTGGTGGTGTGCTTGTCAATGTAGACAGATTGTGTTATGTTGACTTTGAGGAGGAGGAAGACGGAGCGAAGGCTACGTTACATTTCACTGACTATTCAGAAACTTTGTCTTTTGACTCTGATTCAATAGAAAGGTTACGCTCCACTTTTGAGCGATTGTTAGGCATCACCAATGACAACAAAAAAAGACTCCACAGCGAAGAAAGTACCACCCCGCCAGGTTCCCCACCGGGATGATTATTACATGGGTCTGGCATTTTGGATAGCATCCAAGTCCAAAGACCCACGGACGCAAGTAGGTGCGGTTCTAGTCAGTTCTAATAACGAACCGCTTAGTAGTGGCTACAACGGTCCTCCCCGCAATATTCCAGACGCCAACATCAACTGGGACCGGCCTCATAAGTATCCCTTCATCCGGCATGCAGAAGTCAACGCCATTAGTTACGCCAGGGGGCCACTGCTAGGAGCAACGCTGTATGTTACAGCGGCCCCTTGTAGTGCCTGTATGCTTGACATTGCAGCCGAGGGCATTAAGAGGGTTATCTTTTTCAAACCCAAGGCTGAACCGGGTTCAATGTTAGCGGACGACAGTGAGTGGCAAAAAACGCAGGAAATCGCTCATCTGAGCTTTGTTCAGCTTGACCAATTCACAGGAAATTTGAATTGGATGCGGGACCGCATCAAATGGATGGAAGAGTTGGGGGTTTTTGGATGAAGCATAACCTGGCGGCATATATAAAAGCATGACCAACGTACAAGTCACATCACCTAGTTGTGGAACACCGCCATCATGCCCTGACCAATTTAATTGCTCAGGTTCTTCATGTCCCGATTTCGTTATCAAAAGGCATGATACTAAACCGCCGTTTAGCACCACCGTCTCAGATTCTTCCGGCCCTATCGACTTGACAGGACTAGTGTTAGAAGCTAGTATGTGGTGCAAGGCTAAGCTCAAAACCACTATTGGTGTATTCGATACTTCGATAGCGTTAGCCGACAATATAGGCTTTCAGCAGATTCTCCCCAATGATATAATTCTTATGGATAGGGTGAGGTCGCCTGAGCAAATGTTGGTTAACAGTTTTGATGAAATTAACGGTCTGATAAATGTAACAAGAGGCTATAATAGTACCACGCCCACACCTTGGAAACGTGGACAATGCATGCGGATATTCAGGTTCATGAACAGCCCAGGTGTTACGGAGATGAAGTATGATGACGTTCTCCAACCAGACGGCTGTACTAAGAACGAGTTGATTGCTAGTAACCTCAACTATGAGTGGCAACCGAATGATACATGCGTGCCAGGATGTTTCTTTTTGGAATTCAAGCTCATGAAAATGGGTGTGAGTTTGCCGACTCCTCAGCCAGGATGCGCAATAGGGGCAGGTGTGGAATGGGTACGAAGGTTCCCTGTGGAAGGGGAAGGATTTGTAATCAAAATCATAGATTCACCAACGGCAGAACTCTAAAAGGAGGCTTCAATGGCAAGTACCGCTGAGTTTCTAATTGAACGTCTTGAAAATCAAGGAATTAAGCACGTTCCAACCGTGCCGGGAGACTACATTCTTGGTTTTTTGGAAAAACTTGCACACAGTAAGAAAATAGAGATTGTTAATTGTGCCGATGAGGCAGGAGCAGGTTTTGCAGCCGACGCTTATGCCCGCATGGCAGGCATAGGATGTGTAGCAGTTACTTACAACGTAGGCGCTTTGAAACTCTGCAATCCGATTGCTTGTGCTTACGCTGAGCGTTCCCCTGTGGTAGTCATTAGCGGTGCCCCTGGCATTAGTGAAAGGGGAGAGGCACCTTTGCACCACATGGTTCGTAGCTTCGAGTGCCAGAGAGAAGTCTTCAAAAACATCACTTGCGCCCAGGCAGTTTTGGACAATCCTTCGACCGCAGGTTACGAAATAGACAGGGTTTTTGAAGCCTTAAAGTTCTACAAGCAACCAGTTTATATCGAACTGCCACGGGACGTTTCTAACAAACCGATTAACTATGATGTTTACACCCTGGGAACTCCCAAGTCTCCAGAAACCGATATGCAGAATTTGGAGGATGCACTAAGGGAAGTCGCCAACTGGATAGAGGAATCAAAGAATCCAGTTATCCTGGCCGGTGTTGAACTAGCCCGCTTTCAGTTAGGCAGGGAGTTAGTCAAGTTTGCCGAAAGGCACAACATTCCGATTGTTTGCACTTTGCTTAGCAAGTCTGTCATTAACGAGCAACACCCGTTGTTCGGCGGGGTATATGCTGGCAGCAACAGCAGCGTTGAGCATGTCCGAGAGATAGTAGAAAACAGCGATTGCCTTCTGGTTTGCGGAGAGGTTATTACAGAGGCTACGGTTGGGTACAGGCCATCCAAGGCGTTCATGAAGCGGCAAATGGTCACTTGCACGGTTGACAGCCTCAAGGTTCGCAACCACACCTATCCAGATGTGTCATTCCCTGACTTCTGCCACACTTTGTTCAAGACGGAACTGACCAAGCGACAGCCGCCCCGGTTGCCTGCCAAGAAGGAAGTTACGCCGTTCCAACCAAAGGAGAATGCGGCACTAACAACTGTCAGGTTGTTTGAGAAGATTAACGCCTCTTTGACGGAAGACTCTTTGGTTATTGCCGATGCAGGCGACTCACTGTTAGGGGCTTCGGATTTAACCACCGGGCACAGGGAGGATTGCTTCCTTGGGCCTGCATTCTATCTTTCGATGGGTTTTGCTATCCCGGCAGCTTTGGGGGCTAAATTGGCCCGTCCAAAGCTTCGTCCTATCGTGATTGTTGGCGACGGGGCCTTCCAGATGTCTTGCAGTGAAATCAGCACTTTGCTAAGATGGAAGTTGAACCCGGTCGTCCTTGTGTTGAACAACCGAGGATATACTACTGAACGCTTGATTCTTGATGGTAAGTTCAACGATATTTTGGACTGGAATTACCATGAAGTTACCAAGTTCATGGGCGGTGGTGCAGGAGTGAAGGTTGAAACAGAAACTCAGCTTGAAGAAGCACTCAACACCGCTCTAGTAGATAAGAACCGCCTGTGGGTCATCAACTGTATTGTTGGCCCGAAGGACGGTTCACCGGCTTTGCGTCGTATGGGGGAGGCTTTTGCCAAAAAAGTAAGGGCGTAACTTACACAGAAACTAAATGAACAACAAGTATCAACACCCGAAAGAACGTAAGAATTTCACTAGAGTTAATTTCAACATCCGTGTGCCCACCGTAAGGGTGGTGCAGGATGGAAAGCAGTTGGGAATCATGCCAACTGACGTTGCAAGAAAGCAGGCAATGGATGCCGGACTGGACCTGGTGGAAATTGCTCCCCAGGCCCAGCCGCCTGTTTGCTCGATAATGGACTTCGAGAAGTTCCGCTATGAGCAAAAGCAGAAAGAAAAAGAGCAGAAGAAGAATCAGAAAAAGAATGAGATTAAAGAACTTCGTCTGCGCCCCGGTATTCAAGACCATGACATCGGCACCAAGGCTAGTGCCGTTCGTCGCTTCCTAGAGGATGGCAAAAAGGTTCAACTGAATCTCCAGTTCAAAAACCGAGAGATTACCCACAAGGACGAAGGGTTCCGGGTAATGAGGAAAATCATTGAAGGGCTTGCCGACATCGCTAATGTCGAACGGGCACCCTCAATGGAGGGCAATCGCCTGATTTGCAGATTAGAACCTAAGAGTTAGTTATGCTGACACAAACTACAGAACTCCAACAGGCTATCCTGGACCGGATGGGTTTTGACCGTCCGGTCCAGACCTCGACGGCAAAGCCCCATGCTTTGTTAGCCAAGATACTGGAAACTGAACCCGATGTCATTGAATTGGCATTAGGTAAGTTCGGAATGAAGCTCCGTAGTTTCGCTCAAGCCATCGACCTGGAACATCCCCACGTCGGCCAGTTGTTTGAAGAAATCATGCCCGAACCGGACACACTGGAAAACCTCTTTGAACTGTTACAACTGGCTGAGTATGGTAAGGCTAACAAACTCACTAGGGTTATCTCAACTCTTGGCAATAAGGTCATCTGTAAAGAGAAATTTTGCAGGAACCTGCTGAGGACTATCGACAGTCCGATTAACAACCGCCAGCGGTTGCGTTTGCTAAAGACTAGAGAAGAAAGGGACCAAGTAAGACAGAAGAAGAACATGCAGATTATCGACCTTTCCTCCTTCTTCAAGAAAGGCGACGAAATTTGGGTTTCTCAACACAACAGCTTCCAGAACTTTATACGCTATAATACATCCTACCAAGAAGAAATCAATATCGCTGAGCGTAAAGCTCAACGTTACCTTAATTTAGGATGCAAGGGTCTTGCCGACAACATCCAAGAGGCCATAGCCTCTTTCAAGTCGCAGGTCCATGAGGCTTATTTTAATTTCAACAGAGTAACAATGACCAATGCGGCTATTATTTTAGCCAAGTTTATTGGATGTCGTCTTGTTACTTCCTTCGGTTCCCCTTCCGAAGGCGATTCGAAGTCTTTCCGCATTTCTATCCCCCGTAATACTTTTGGCGACTACAACTTCGAAGTAGCGGGTGGTATTTACCTTAGCAGCACAGATACCCTTCGGCCCCGCTATAGCGACTCTTATGAGTATGAGCCGAGAGTCTACCCGCTCCACAAGTTCTGGCATCTTGCTTCTGATGGCATCAATCGTATTGTCAACCACCTGGAGGCGTTCCCGGAGGCTAACGGTAAAGCGATTTTCGATAACTATGTGGTGCTTGTACCTGGTCCTTTCTATCCAAGGAACGCCACCGAAGGGCAGTTCACTATCAGGGATAGTGACGGCATTCACCTGGTCTACGATACCAGGGAGGCTGCTATTTTCTCCTTGGATAGCATTATGCTAAAAAACAACATTATCCCGGCAGTTCTCTTGGGTGAGAAGGACGGGAAGTGTTTCTTTGTCTCTTTTTGGAAGTAATATGGAAGATATTGGCGAACTGTTACAATGGTATCTTGAAGTCTGGATGATGGAACGTGAAGATATTTTTGAGGAACAGGCCGGACTAGATAGTTACATAGCGATTGTAAATTTCATTGAGTTCGTAAAGGAGCATCATTATGACGATAACGGTTACTGAGAAAGCTGTAGCGGAGATTAAGCGTATTGCAGCCGAGCAAGGCACCGAGCCGGACAAGATTTGCCTACGGGTTAGAGTCGTCGGCGGGGGATGCAGTGGATTTCAAACCAAACTGGACTTGGATGAAGTTTGGGATGAAGAGAAAGATAACGTAGAAACTACCGGAGATATTAGGGTAGCTGTGGATAAGAGGTCTGCAATGTACTTGGAAGGAGCCAACGTTGATTTCCACGACGACCTCAACAAGCGAGGCTTTGTGGTAAATAACCCAATGGCCACGGGCCGATGTGGATGCGGGTCATCTTTCTCAATGGGCTAAAAGTAACCGTTTTCTGAAAAAAAATTTGCGTTTGCACTCTCATAATGAAAAGGAGAGTGCAATGTATATTAAGCCTAGAGTTGAGTTTAACATTAGAACAGTGATGCATAAGTCTGGTAAACTTATTGAAAAGAGGTTCAGGCGTACTTTTTATGTTTTTCACCATTGTACGTTACCTTTTATGTAATCAAGGGCACTATCAATTCTGTCGAGACTGGCTGTGAATTCTTGCCAATGCGTGTCCAGACGCTACAGTATCTGGAAGAGACACAAAACCAAAATTTCTATTGCTTTTAACTGCGGCCTCGATGAAAAATATCTGTTTGAAAATCTCCAACCTTAAA
>Ga0194121_10000785_pt1 | contig 55262 bp, 52 predicted proteins | sample TA2MahCa50mmetaG_FD_148609 | JGI IMG/M metagenome (GOLD analysis project Ga0194121, IMG submission 148609) | Freshwater microbial communities from Lake Tanganyika, Tanzania - TA2015020 Mahale Deep Cast 50m | ecosystem: Environmental > Aquatic > Freshwater > Lake | place: Tanzania: Lake...
TCCGCTTCATTGATGATTGATAGTTTCTCTGAAGCCGAGAAACTCCTTCTTGTTTTTGACATACTTCCTAAATTTAGTGACTTAATTGTTTTTACAATTCTGTCCAGCCATTTAGGGGGTCAATACAAAAGAGGGCTTTGCCCGATGTATTTCAACCCACCTTCTTAGAAGGTGGTTGTTGAGTTGCGAAATATACAGAAGCCGGAATACCCATAGTTTTTTTTGACCGGGTGCCCGCTGCGGGCAACTATGATACTGTTTGTATGGCCGATGAGGAAGCCGCCGTTCTTGCAGCCTCCACCCTGATAAAATACAAGAAAAAAAACATCCTTGCCTTGTTTGGCAACCCCGGACTTTCCATAACCAAAAAAAGAAAAGAAGCTTTCACCAGAACGCTGGATAAGGAAAGTAATAACATTCAATACGAACTGAGATATTGTAAAAACACGGAAGAGGCAAAACAGGCCGTAAGCGAAGTACTGTCCCGTACTGTAATACCGGATCATATTTTTTGCATGAGTGATGAGTTGCTGATCGGCGCTATGAAGGCATTGAAAAAAACCAGGTTCTCCATCCCGGATGATATATCGGTGCTCGCCATCAGCAATGGATTTATACCCGGTCTGTTTAACCCGGATATTACCTATATAGAAACCAGCGGGTATAAACTGGGTAAGCTGGCCATCGGCCGGATGCTGCAGAACCTGAAGGGAAAAACAGCTCCAAAGTCTATATTGCTTCCTTCAAGGTTTGTAGAAGGGGGATCGCTCTAGGCCCCACTTTCTTCAAAGTTTTTCTAAACTACTGCTTTCAGTTTTTTTCTTCTGTATTGTTTTTTAAGAGCATAAAGTTTGCCGGGGCGGTGCGGTTTGTCGCTCTCCATTTCATCCAGGTCAACCAGCCAATCTTTCAATGAAATTTTTTTTCTGAAGTTCCTCCGGTCAAGTTCAATTCCCAGCACCTCCTCATAAAGCTCCTGCAACTGGCGCAGTGAGAATTTTTCAGGCAGCAGGTTGAAGAGCAGTGGCTGGTCCATTACCTGCTGTTGCAGTTTTTGAAGGCAGGCTTTTAGTATCAGGGTATGGTCAAAAGCCATTTTTTTGATATCGCTGACCTGGTGCCAGTTAAGTTCATTTTTATTCAGCCGTAGCTTAGGGTGGTTAATATCAATGAGGGAATAATAAGCAATAGTAATAACCCTGCCTGAAGGATGCCTGTTAATGCTGCCAAATGCCTGCATCTGCTCCAGGTACACATCATCCAGCCCGGTACGCTCCCTCAAAATACGATAGGAGGCAGCGTCTATATCTTCATCGGGTTTTACCAGGTCGCCCAGCAATGAATATAAACCGGCAAACTCTTCAAGGTCTGACTTGATAAGAAGTATGTTCAGTTCTTTTTCATCATAGCCAAATATTACGCAGTCCACAGAAACCGCTATGTTAAAATACTCGAGGTGACTTATTTTTTCAATTGCAGCTGTCTTCATCTGTGTGTTCAAACTCATGGGTCAATTACTTTTCCGTTTACTGAATGATGAATTTTATTGCAGCTTCCAGGCCGGCCGCATTTATTTTGGTATAATAACTGCCCGCCGGTAAATTATCCGTTTTACCCTGAAGGCTGATGTGACGAACCCCTTTTGCCAGTACCCCCGAAAACAGTACATCCAGCTGTCGCCCTCCTGCATCAAAAAGAACAATTTCCGCCCTTGCAGTCTTAGGCATATACAATTCAAGCAATGAGATGTCAGTAACCGGGTTGGGTGAAATTTTGGCTGCAAGCTTTCCGGAAGATAAAGCAGGGTCCCCGCCGGATGAAGTGATTACTGCATTCACCAGGTTCCGGTTCAGAAATACCATGTAATCACCAGGCTGAAGTGTAAAAGATTGTGCTGCTCCCGTTGCCGTTGTGGTAACGCCGGTTAAATAATTATACCAGGTGCCTGCCACCGGGAATACCACCTGGCCGGTTTGCGGGTTCACATCAAAATTCCCGATAACCACAATACAGGAAGAATCTAAAGCACTTCGGATCCGCAGTGATTTAAACGCCCCGCCCAGGTTTCTGTCTGTAGTTATATTGTTTGCAATAAAAACATCTTTATACCAGGGATGGGCACGGAGTTTATTCAGTGCACCAAAAACATCGTAAACCCTTTTTCTCTGCACTACATCCCGGTAATCCCAGCGGACAGGTTTTTTATCAGTCCGGCAATTGGTGTTTATTGTACCGTCGGGGCAACGATTGATGGAAAAATCATACCCTAACTCGCCAAATTGCCAGAGCATTTTGGGACCGGGCGCCGGGTAAAAAAATGCACCTGTCAGTTCAATTCTTTTGAGCCCTGTATTGAAATCTCTCACATTATGGGCAGGGTTGCTGTTATTGCCAAACTGCAGGTTCTTGTACATCAGCCTTTCTTCATCATGGCTTTCCATGTAACTTATAAGGTGTGGTTGCGTCCAGCCCCTGGCACTGTGCAGGTACCCTTCAAAATTGGAAGTGGAAACAAAACCCATGGCTGCTTCCTGAAAATTAAAAGTATTGTTGCCCCAAAGCAGCATGCCGTAATTGGATAACTCAATCTCTTCGCTGTTCTCAGCAAAATGTTCAAGTATGCAATAAGAACCTGCTGCTTTCAGCTGCATGGTGTCATAATATCTTTTCCAGATATTGATGCGGCTGGCATCATAGGCGCTCCAGGCACTTACGTTGCTGCCGGAGTTGGTTTGTGTAAACCCTTTGGATAAATCCCAGCGAAAACCATCTATCCTGTATTCCTGCAGCCAGTGTTCAATAACCCGGCTGGTGAAATAGCGGGTAGCCGGGCTTTCATGATTAAAATCATTGAACACATTAAAAGGATGGGTGGCCGTTACATTCAGCCAGGGATTATTGGCTGCCGGCTGATTGGTATTACTGTTCCAGTACAGGGCAGCCACCGGGTTATTGCCTGTGGTATGGTTCAATGCAATATCCATAATTACGGCTATCCCGTTTTTATGGCAGGTATCAATAAATTCCTTTAAAGTGTTTTTGGGGCCATAGTATTTATCAGGGGCAAAATAATAGGAGGGGTTATAGCCCCAGCTTTCATTTCCGTCAAACTCGTTAAAGGGCATTATCTGAATTGCATTTACGCCAAGCGATTTAAAATAACTCAGGGTATCTTTCAGGGTCTTCCAGTCATGGGCGGCCAGAAAATCTCTGGGCAGCAATTCATAAATAACCAGGTTGCGCTTGTCAGGCCGCTGAAAATTATTCGTTGCCCAGTTATAAGCAGGTGCATTGGTTTGCAGCAGGCTTACAATGCCTGTTGTTTGGCCTGTTGGGTATGGCCTCAGGTTGGGATAGGTGGCTGATGAAATAGAAGCGTCATTGAAGGGGTCAAGAATTTTTTGGGCATAGGGCTCACCCGCTTTCAGTACGCCGTCAACCAGATACTGAAAAGCATATTCAGTTCCGGGTGTAAGCCCGGTTATGCGCAGCCACCAGTAATTGCCGTCGGGTGTTTTGTTCATTTGATAAGCCAGTTGTTCCACCCAGTTGCTGCCGGGAAATTCACCAATGACAGAAACCCTGTTTTTACCCGGCGCATATAATACCAGCACAGCTGAAGTATTACCCGCTTCATAATTAATACCATCTCTTACGCCGGGTGGTAATGGGGCCACATTAACAGCCGGTGCCACAAAAAACCTTAGTGTATCTGTGGCTGTTTCCGAACCAGCAGTGCCATCTGCAATAATGGTTTGGTTGCCTGCTGTTGTCAATGTGGGATTTGCTGAAACAGTGGTTGTATTGGTCGCAGTTTGAATCAATGAACCATTCAGCCAAAGCCTTAGTGTAGAAGGCTTGTTTGACAAAGCCGTGAGGTGAATATTATCGCCAACCTGTTTATTGACAGGTTCGGGGATGGGAAAAAAGGTTGGCTGAAAAGGGGGTACTGAAAACCGAACGGCAAGACTGTTGTCATATACAGGTATATACATATCGCTGCCATCAGCATTACGTTGCGCCTGCGTGCCTGAACCGTTACGAAAGAGGATAGCGATTTTTAAAATTGTTTCCCCGGCCGGAACGTTGAAGAAATTCCGGATATTATTAACAGTGTATTGCCCCCTGTTGCCACCCAGTGATGTAGCCTGTGCTGCCGAATTCGTGGTGCCCCAGGTAAACAGAACATATCGCCAGTTGCCTGGCGAAGTACTGAGGTTGGTTATTACCCCAATGTGAACATATACATCGGTAACTGGTGAGTAACCATTTAATCCCTGGTTGCCCTTGGTGGCATCCAGGGTGATTACAATGTTGTCGTTGTCTTTGGCAAAGGCGGGTGTCCAGGAAAGCAACTGGGCATGGGCGATTACTGTAAACCCGGCAGCAAGCAGCAGGAATAATTGCTTCATGACAGGCATATTTCGTATCACACTTTTCAAAACAGGTTTCGAAGGTAAAGAATATGTACTAAAAACACATTATTTCATTTTTGTTTTTTGGTTTCCTGATTTCAAAGAGCGGTTAACTTTACAGCATGTATTCAAAGGAAAAAACAAAAAATCTTCAACAGCTTACCAATGAGCTGCTTAAAAAACAAAAAGCCGGAACTGCAAGTAAAAAAGATACGGAACCGCTGAGAGATGTGCTGCGTTTTCATGAATACCGTTATTACATTTTAAATGACCCGCTTATTTCAGATTATGAATACGACCAGCTTTACAAAGCCCTTGAAAAACTGGAAGCAGATCATCCCGGGTTAATAACCGAAGACTCACCCACACAACGGGTAGCCAAAGGTTTGACCAGGGATTTCCCCACAGTGCAGCACCTTGTTCCTATGTTGTCGCTGGATAATTCATACAATGCGGATGACCTTACAGATTTTGACCGGAAGGCCCGGGAAATTACAGGGCATGGTACAATTGAATATTGCGTAGAACCCAAATTTGATGGCGGCAGTATCTCACTGATCTATGAAAATGATATGCTGGTTCGTGGCGCCACCCGAGGCGATGGTGTGGAGGGGGATGAGGTGACGACAAACATCAGGCAGATTCGGTCTATACCCTTGTCGGCCAAGTTTTCTGATTATGGGCTGCAGCAGGCTGAAATACGTGGTGAAGTCCTTATCAATAAGGATAATTTCAAAAAGTATAATGAAAAACTGATGGAAGAAGGGCTGCCGCCGCTGGCCAATCCCAGGAATGCCGCTGCCGGCACCCTGCGCATTAAAGACCCTGCCGAAGCTGCAAGAAGAAACCTGGAAGCATTCGTATATCATGTCAGCTACTTTTCCCCGCAAAAAGGCAAAAAAATACCTGTTGAACTAACTACCCATTCCGGCTCACTCGCCATGCTGTGGGAGCTGGGTTTTCGCAGCCCCGAAAAAGAAAAGAAAGTATTTAAGGGTATTGTACCGGTAATTAAATATTGTAATGAATTCGAATCAAAGAGGGATGACCTGCCTTATGAAATTGATGGTATGGTCATTAAAGTAAATGATACTGCCCTGCAGGATAAACTGGGAATGACATCGCACCATCCCCGATGGGCCATTGCTTTTAAGTTTAAAGCAAGTCAGGCAACTTCCAGGCTTTTGAATGTCGAATTCCAGGTAGGCAGAACCGGCGCCGTAACCCCGGTGGCCAAGCTGGAACCGGTGGCCGTAGGAGGTGTAACGGTCAGCAGTATTTCCATTCATAATGAAGATTACATTAAAGAAAAAGATTTGCGCATTGGCGATGCCGTACTGATTGAAAGGGCCGGTGATGTGATCCCGCAAATTGTAAAATCATTACCCGGTGCAAGAACAGGTAAAGAAAAGAAAATTGTGTTTCCCAAAACCTGCCCTGTTTGCAGCAGCAAACTTTTTAAGGAAGAAGAAGAAGCCGTATGGCGCTGCAGCAATATTGATTGTCCCGCACAGGTGGTGGAACGCATCATTCACTTTGTCAGTAAAGATGCAATGGACATACGGGGTTTCGGAGAAGCCAATGTCCGCAAATTTTACGAACTAGGATTGCTCAAAGACATCCCCGGCGTATATCAGCTTGACTTTGGGAAAATAAGCGGGATGGAGGGTTTTGGCCAAAAGTCTGTTGATAACCTGCAGGCCGCCATTGCCGGCTCAAAGAAACAACCGTTGCACCGTCTTCTTTATGCCCTGGGGATCCGTTTTGTGGGAGAAACCACGGCCAAAACCCTGGCCCGGGCTGTTAACCATATTTTGGACTTTAAAAAATTTTCGCTGGAGGACCTGCAAAACCTGGAAGATGTGGGACCTAAGGTGGGCGGCAGCATTCATCATTTCTTCAGTAACAAAAACAACATTGAAATGCTGCAGGAACTGGAAAAACTGGGGCTGCAGTTAAAGAATGAAAAAAAACAGCTGAGTACCGGCGGCAACCTTACCGGGCAATCCTTTTTATTTACCGGTACATTGCCCACTTTAAAAAGAAGCGCAGCAGAGGCTATGGTGGAGGAAAATGGCGGGCAGATAGTAAGCGGGGTCAGCGCTAAGTTAAACTACTTAGTGGTTGGCGAAGATGCCGGCAGCAAACTGGATAAGGCCAAAAAGCTTAATACTGTGAAGATTATTTCGGAAGAGGATTTCCTTAAAATGATCAGAAAAAAATAAATTGACGGGCTTTTAAAATATCCTAACTTACATGGTTTGAAAATCTTGTCCGATAACTCCCCTTGTACCCTCGATATCTAAGGCATCCTGCCCCCTGAATAAAAAATGAATGTTTATGTTCAGGAAATTAACCGGCGAAATCTGGAAGCCGTTGACATTTCCGGGGTGGAAGACATTACGAAACAGGTATGCTGTTTCCAGCCTGGGACGCATAGCCAGCTACAAAAAGAATGTACTGGCCGATGGCAAATTACTCAGCGGGTCGCTTACTACAGGTTACCGCACCCTGAACCTGCATCGCCCCGGTAATAAAGGTACTTTGTACATACACAGGGAAATGGCAAAACTTTTTTTAGAGAAGTCCTCCTCTATTGCCAAATATGTAATCCACGGCAACCACAATAAGCTTGATAATAACATAAAGAACCTGAAGTGGGCAACCCCGGAGCAAATGATTGCCCACCAGCAAAAAAGTCCGGCTAAAATTGCTTATAAGGAAAAACAAGCCAATAGAACAGAAGGGCTGAAGCTGACTGCCTCAGAGGTAAAAAAAATAAAATCCGTTCTGGCAAACAAAAACAGGGCTATCACTATAAAAAAACTGGCTGAAAGCTATGGCGTAAGCGAAATGACCATCTATCGCATCAAAAGCGGCGAAAACTGGGCCAGGATATAAAATCCCGGCAGTAAGAAATGGCTTACGTCCATCCTTGTTCCGGGAAACTTCTCCCCTACTTTGGGGAAAAAAATTATGCTGCAAACATCTACCATTAAATTCCTGAAGGATCTGAAGAAAAACAACAATAAACCCTGGTTTGATAAGAACAGAAAAGCGTATGAAGCTGCCAAAGCTGATTTTGCCGGATTCATCCAGCATATTATTGATCAGCACGGCAAAAAAGACCGTTCGATAAAAAGCCTGCTGGCAAAGGATTGTATGTTCCGCATCAACCGGGATATCCGTTTTTCCAAAGATAAATCGCCGTATAAAACAAATTTCGGCGCCAGCATCAACAAGGGAGGTAAGTCGGCCTGGAACAGCGCCGGGTATTACTTTCATCTTGAGCCAGGCAGTTGTTTTACCGGCGGGGGCATTTATATGCCTGAACCGGATACATTAAAAAAAGTAAGGCAGGAGATTGATTATAACGTTGCGGGTTTTAAAAAAATAATCACCGGAAAAAAGTTTAAATCCGTGTATGGCGATCTGGATAAAAGTGCTGAATTTCTGCTAAGCCGGGTGCCCAAAGGTTATGACCCCGGTAATCCAGCGGCTGAGTACCTGCGCCTGAAAAGCTATATTGCCATGGTGAAAATCAGCGATGCAGACCTTATTTCAAAAAATCTGGTGAATAAAACTGTAGGGGCTTTTGAGGCATTACAGCCCCTGGTCTTTTTTATAAACAAAAGCGTTGAATAAAATCATCCTAATAACCTGTTCGCAAGCAAATACTCTGCGATCTGCACAGCATTGGTGGCAGCCCCTTTCCGGAGGTTATCTGAAACAACCCACATATTAAGCGTATTTGGCTGTGAGTTGTCCCTGCGCAGTCTTCCCACAAACACCTCATCTTTTTCATGGGCATCCATGGGCATGGGATATTCCTGATTGGCGGGATCATCAATAACGATAACACCCGGCGCTGATTGCAACAGCAATTTCACATCATCCAAATCATATTCTTTTACAAACTCCACATTCACACTTTCGCTGTGGCCGCCCACCACCGGTATACGAACGGTGGTGGAAGTAATTTTTATAGAGTCGTCCCGCATAATTTTCCTGGTTTCATTCACCATTTTCATTTCTTCTTTGGTGTAACCATTATCAAGAAACACATCTATTTGCGGAATGACATTCAGGTCAATCGGGTATTTATAGGCCATGGGGTATTCTTCATTTATTCCGGCCACGGCTTTCTTTCTTTCACCAGTTAACTGGTCAACCGCCTTTTTCCCGGTACCGGTTACACTTTGGTAAGTGCTTACCACAATTCTTTTGATGCCGTATTTTTTATGAAGAGGGTTTAAAGCTACCACCATTTGTATCGTGGAGCAATTAGGATTGGCTATAATCTTGTCACGGGCTGTCAGTACATCGGCATTTATCTCCGGCACAACCAGTGGTTTAGATGGGTCCATCCGCCATGCCGATGAGTTATCAATTACAGTAATGCCCGCTTCAGCAAATTTCGGCGCCCATTCCAGCGAAGTGCTTCCACCCGCAGAAAAAATAGCTACGGCCGGCTTGGCAGCAATAGCATCGGACATGCTTACTACTTTGTATTTTTTTCCCTTAAACTCTACTTCTTTACCCACTGATTTTTCTGAGGCCACAGGAATTAATTCTGTTACCGGAAAATTTCTTTCTGCAAGAACCTGCATCATTTTAGTACCCACTAATCCTGTAGAACCAACAACCGCAACTTTCATAAGCCCCTCCCTTCCTCCCCTGAGGGGAGGTGTTTTTAAAAGTAAATTAATTTTATGTTTTTCACCTCCTCTCCGGGGAGAGGGGGTGGAGTAAGGCAAAAAACAAGCCTTCCGTCTGGAAGGCCTGCTAAACTTTTATGCGGATACATACATAACGCTGCCAACCTTCCATCAGGAACGTTTCCCGCTGCGCTTTGTGTGTTTCATTAATTTCATACCCGGTGCAAATGTACCCGCACATATGTTTATCGCCAAATATTACCTTCAAATTTTACAATTATCCTTTTCTGCAAACGATTTTATAACTTGTACCAGATGAGAAAGGTATTACTGCCTGCCCTTTTGTTATTACCGGTTTGTTTGTTTTCACAAAACCGCTATGATGTGGTGATTGACGAATTAATGGCGGACCCTACCCCGCAGGTTGGCCTGCCAAACAACGAATGGATAGAATTAAAGAATACCACAACAGTTTCCATTAATCTTCAAAACTGGAGGATCGGTGATGCTACCAGCCAAAGCGGACCGATGCCCAATTTCACTTTACAGCCGGATAGCTTTGTTATGGTTTGCACGGGCAGCGCTGTTGCTGCAATGAGTGCTTTTGGCACCACTATATCTGTTACCAGTTTTCCATCACTGGATAATGGCGGCGACCAGCTTTTTTTGAGGGCTGCGAACGGGAAAACAATACATGCAGTTGCCTATACCGATGCCTGGTATCAAAATGAGGTAAAAAAAGACGGCGGATGGACACTGGAAATGATTGATCCCAAAAGCCCCTGTGCCGGCAGCAGCAACTGGAAGGCAAGTACCAGCACAACCGGCGGCACACCCGGAAGAAAAAACTCTATTGATGCTATTAACAATGACGCCGACGCTCCGCAGCTGAAAAGGGCTTACACAACTGATAATATAACCATAATACTGGTATTTGATGAACCGGTTGACAGTTTATCCGGGGCCACACCTGCCAATTATTCCATTGATGGGGGATTGACACTGACAAGCGCCACGGCATTGGCGCCGTTGTTTAACCTTGTTCAGTTGAGAGTCAGTACGCCAATGCAATTAAACATTGTTTACAGAATCACGGCGGCTAACATTACAGATTGCAAAGGCAATACCATTGGTTCATCCAACAAAGCCAGCGTGGGTTTGCCGGTGGATGCAGCCGCGGGAGAATGGATCATCAATGAAATATTATTCAATCCCAGGTCGGGAGCCTTTGATTTTGTAGAGTTTTATAACAACAGCAACAGGATTTTTGATGCTTCCAAATTATACATTGCCAACCGGAACAGCAGCGGTGTTATCAGCTCTGTTAAAGTGTTAAGTACTGTTCCATTTTATGTTTTCCCCGGTGATTTTATTGTTGAAACCGAAGATGCGGAGAATCTTGCCCTTCAATACCTGGTAAAGAATCCCGATAATGTACTGGTAATTTCGTCTCCCCCGTCTTTTTCTGATGTTGAGGGTACGGTGGTGGCCCTGAATTTCCAGGGCCATGTGGTGGATGAGGTAAAGTATAAAGACGACTGGCATTTTAAACTGATTGATAATGATGAAGGTGTTTCGCTGGAACGGATTGATCCCAACGGACCTTCACAGGATGCCACCAACTGGCACAGCGCTGCCTCCACAGCGGGATACGGAACACCCACTTACAAAAACTCACAGTACAAACTGCTGAATGCGATAAATGCAAAGATTGAAGTAACCCCGAAAGTTTTTTCACCCGATAACGACGGCCGGGATGATATTGCCACCATTCAGTATGCGGTAACCGAACCGGGCTATATTGCCAATATTACCATTTTTGACGCAGCCGGCAGCCCGGTACGAAATCTTGTACGCAACGGCACTCTGGGTTTAAACGGTTACTGGAACTGGGACGGGCTGGATGATAAGGGACTGAAACTGCCGGTGGGAACTTATGTGGTGTTTACTGAGATTTTTAATTTGCAGGGGAAAAGGGAGAAATTTAAGAATGTAGTGGTACTGGCGAGGAGATTAAACTAACTCCATCTCAAAACTCACCAAATTCTTAAACTGCTGTATCCGGGCATCAATCTCTTCTTTTGTTACTTCTTTCAACCGGGTTGGGCCAAACTTCTCCACGCAAAAACTGGCCATGGCTGAACCTACAATAATGGCCCGCTTCATATTATCAAATGAAATATCGCCGCTTTTTGCCAGGTGACCCATAAAACCTCCGGCAAAGGTATCTCCCGCCCCTGTTGGATCGAACACATCTTCCAGCGGTAAGGCAGGGGCAAAAAACACTTCATCATCATGAAACAGCAGGGCGCCGTGTTCTCCTTTTTTAATAATGAGGTATTTCGGCCCCATCTGCAAAATAGCCTTGGCCGCCCGTACCAGTGAGAATAACCCGGTAAGCTGCCGGGCTTCCGCATCATTGATGATGAGCATATCCACATATTTCAGCACAATCCGCAGTTCCGGCATGGCCGACTCCATCCAGTAATTCATCGTATCCATGGCAATCAGCCTGGGCCGCTGCCTCAGTTCCTGAATCACATTTAACTGCGTTTTCGGGTGCAGGTTGCCCAGCATCAGAAATTCGGACCCCTGGTAGCTGTCGGGTACTTTGGGGTCAAAGTCGGCCAACACATTCAAATCCGTAATCAGCGTATCCCTGCTGTTCATATCCTCATGGTAGCGGCCGCTCCAGAAAAAAGATTTTTTATCCTTAACTATTTCCACCCCGTCAAGATGCACCCCCCTGTTTCTCAGTTCCTCCATTTCTTCTTTCGGAAAATCAAAACCCACGATGGATATCTGCTGCACCGGTTTTACAAAATTGCTGGCAGCATAGGCCACATAAACGGCAGAGCCGCCCACTATTTTATCCGTTTTGCCAAAAGGAGTTTCAATCGCATCAAAGGCCATGGTACCTACCGTGATAAGAGACATGAATACTGTGATTTGAGTTGTAAAATCTGTTTTCAGCGGTATCCCCGCCGCTGTGATTATAAAAGCGGGACAATATTACACCTATTAAGGGAAATGAGGGGGAGATGGTTTTGCAGAACCCGGTCACATGAGCAAAATCATCGGTAATTTTTTCCCGCCAGGCTGCATATTGCCTTAACCAATTCCTCAATCCCGTTTATCTTTGAAGCATGGCCAAATCAATCCGCAAAAAAGCTTCCAAAAAAGAACTGATCCTGCAACGGGCATCAGCCATGTTCAGAGAAAAAGGTTTTCCCGCCACGTCCATGCGGGACCTGGCCGAATCCGTGGGTATCGAAGCGGCCAGCCTGTACAACCATATACAGTCAAAATCAGAAATCCTGCAGGAAATCATCTTCCGTACTGCCAATGACTGCAATGTGCACATGGACCGTATTGACCTACCATCGTTGAATAATATTCAGAAAACAGAATCGCTGATCCGTTTTCATGTGCAAATGATGCTCAACCGTTTTGATGATTACTATGTGATGGTGAATGAGTGGATACATCTTACCGAACCCTATCTCACCAACTTTACCACGCAGCGGCGAAACTATGTGCAGAAGATGGAAGCCATCCTTGCCGATGGTATCAGCAAAAAAGAAATGAAACCGGTGCTGCCCTATGTCGCCATGCTCACCATTCTGTCATCCGTAAGGGGGCTGGAATTCTGGCACCGGAGTGGTAAAAAAGTTTTGGCGCAAACCATGGAAGACAATATGGTGAATCACCTGATCGGCGGATTAAAAAAGAACTGAGCAACATGTCCATTCACTTTCATCCTCTCCGAGTAAAAGAAGTAAGAAGAGAAACTGCCGAATGTGTTTCCGTAGCCTTTGAAATTCCCGAAGAGCTGAAAAAAAGTTTTGCTTTTAAACAGGGGCAGAGCCTTACCATGCGGACAAACATAAACGGCGAAGAGGTTCGCCGCACTTATTCCATCTGTTCAAGCCCGATGGAAAATGAATGGAGAGTTGCCATAAAAAAGGTGAACGGCGGGCTGTTCTCCACTTTTGCCAATGAAAAACTGCACCGGGGCGATACACTTGAAGTGATGGAACCGGTGGGCCGGTTTTACACTGAATTAAACCCGTCGCATCACAAAAATTACCTGGCGTTTGCAGCAGGAAGTGGCATCACTCCTGTACTATCACTTATTAAATCAACGCTGGCTGCTGAACCCCACAGCCATTTCACCCTGGTGTACGGCAACCGCAACCGCTCTTCCATCATTTTTTTTGAAGAACTGGAAGGACTGAAGAATAAATATATCAGCCGCTTTAACCTTATTCATATCCTCAGCCGGGAAAGAACAGATACGCCGCTGAACTTTGGCAGAATTCATGTTGAAAAACTCCATGATCTTAATAAGCTGGTTGATTACAGTGTTATTGACGAATTCTTTCTCTGCGGACCGGAGGGAATGATTTTTTGCATAAAAGATTACCTGGAAAACCGCAACATTGATAAAAAGAAAATACATTTTGAACTGTTCACTTCACCGGATCAGAAAAAGAAACCAGTGATAAGTGATACAAAGGCGGCCGAACCCAGGCCTCAAAGCAGGATCACTGTAAAACTGGACGGAAGATCCTTTGATTTTGGATTACCGCTGAATCGTAACATATCTCTTCTTGATGCAGCATTGAAACAAGGCGCTGACCTGCCCTATGCCTGCAAAGGAGGCATGTGCTGCACCTGCAAGGCAAGGTTGCTCGAAGGAGAAGTGAGCATGGATGTGCACTGGGGTCTGGAAGATGAAGAAGTGGCGCAGGGATTCATCCTCACCTGCCAGAGCCACCCCAAAACGGAAAAAGTGGTAGTGGATTTTGATATAAAATAGGCTTCTAACCATAAACGGATGCAATGAGGCACATCATCTTTTATCTGTTATTGATTATCCCCTTTATCAGTCCCGCACAATCCGAATCGGAAATCCGTAAACATTATACTGATGTAAATAAAAAGATTACCGAATCTGTTGAGCATGGTTTTGAAGGGCCGCTTTACAATAACCATTGGGTAACAAATAAAAATGGCCGTAGCTGGCCTGCCGTAGGTATTTACAACGAAATAACTGATTTCTGGTATGATGATCCGCCGGACCATTTGCCTGCTGCAGAACGAAACCCCAAAAATGTACTGCTGAAAATAAATGTGAGCTGCAAATCATCTCACCTGATGGCCGGCGAAGAATATCTTTTCAAGGATGGTAAACTGCTTTTTTTCTATTTACACGAAGGTGAAGAAGGAACCGAGTGGGAAACCAGGGTTTACTTCAACAACAAAGGCGTTGCGTTTAAATCAAATGTAAAGGCTAACGGGAAAGAGCTGACAGCAAAAGATTTCCTTACAGAAGAATACAAAGATTTTAAGCCTAATCCCGCAAACATAATGGTCCGGGCAAAAAAGCTGCAGGACCTCTTTGTAAAAAGTATGTAAAGGAACCATCCCCCCTGATAAACATCATATACAATCGGGTCAAACAGGCGTTAGTTTTGATTACATTTGTAATCTTAAAAATGCCATATGCCTGTTCAGAATTTTGAGCAAATTTTCCAGGGGAAGATTGACAACGAGGTAAAAATTGAACCCAAAGACTGGATGCCGGATGCCTACCGCAGAACCAACATCCGCCAGATCAGCCAGCATGCACACAGCGAAGTGGTGGGAATGCTGCCGGAGGGCAACTGGATCACAAGAGCACCGTCATTAAAACGCAAAGCCATCCTGCTGGCTAAAGTACAGGACGAAGCTGGCCATGGTTTATACTTGTATTCGGCTTGCGAAACATTAGGGGTAAGCAGGGAAGAAACCATGAACGACCTGCATAGCGGCAAGGCCAAATATTCTTCCATTTTTAATTATCCCACACTTACCTGGGCTGATATCGGCGCCATCGGGTGGCTGGTGGATGGCGCTGCCATAATGAACCAGGTGATGCTGACCAGAACATCTTATGGCCCTTATGCCAGGGCCATGGTGCGCATCTGTAAAGAAGAAAGTTTTCACCAGCGCCAGGGATTTGAATCATTGCTTGTTTTGTCAAGAGGAACAGAAGAACAAAAAGCCATGTGCCAGGATGCCATCAACCGCTGGTGGTGGCCGGCGCTGATGATGTTTGGACCAAAAGATAGCGAAAGCACCAACAGCGACCAAAGCATGAAATGGAAGATCAAAAGAAAAAGCAATGATGAGCTTCGCCAAAATTTTGTGGATATGATTGCTGAACAAATCAAGACTCTTGGCATGAAACTACCGGATGATAAACTGAAATGGAATGATGAAAGAAGACATTATGACTTTGGTGAAATAAACTGGGATGAATTCTGGCAGGTGGTAAAAGGCAATGGCCCCTGTAATAAACAACGATTAGATGCAAGAAAAAAGGCATGGGAAGAGGGGGAGTGGGTGAGGGAGGCGGCGGCGGCATATGCCAGAAAAAAAGCCTCCCCAAACCCCTCCAAAGGAGGGGCTTTAGAAGCAGCTTAATAATTTGAAAAATAAATTTTCAAAATGAACTACATCAGAAAATTCTATTACGGCGACATCCCTGAAGATAAAGGAGGCGCTGAAATATCAGACTCCAAGAACCCCCCTTCGGGGGGCAGGGGGGCTGATTGGCCTCTCTGGGAAGTATTTATCAGAAGCAAGCAGGGTCTCGATCACAAACATGCGGGCAGCCTGCATGCCGCCGATGCGCAAATGGCCATTGAAAATGCAAGGGATGTTTACACCCGGCGCATGGAAGGTGAAAGTATCTGGGTCGTGGAAAGTAAGTACATCACCGCTTCCAACCCTGAGGAGGCAGGAGAGTTATATGACCCGGCAAAAGATAAGATATACCGCCACCCTTCATTTTATAATTTACCCGATGAAGTAAACCTTATGTAGCGGCCCATCCTAAATCCATCCCAGAGGGAAGGATTTAAAAACACTCCGATAATGGAAACAACTTACAGTAATAATAAATTTTCAAAAGTCCCTCCTCAGGATGGATTTAGGGTGGCTTATATTTTACACCTGGCGGATAACTCCCTTATTCTTGGACAAAGAAACGCTGAATGGTGCGGCCACGGGCCGGTGCTGGAACAGGATATTGCCATTACCAACATTTCTCTTGATCTCATTGGCCAGGCCAGAAGTTTTTATCAGTATGCTGCACAATTAATTAATCAACACTCCCCCTCCCCGGGAGGGGGTCGGGGGGAGGCTTCAGAAGATTCACTGGCTTACTTAAGAACCGAAAGAGAATTCAAAAACTGCCTGCTGGCAGAACAACCAAACGGCGACTGGGCCCAAACCATGCTCCGGCAATTTTTATACAGCACCTACCAGTATTATCTGTACCGGTTTTTACAAACCAACAGCGACACAACGATTGCAGGTATTGCTGAAAAATCGCTGAAGGAGGTAAGCTACCATCTTCGCTGGAGCAGTGAGTGGGTGATACGACTGGGTGACGGAACGGAAGAAAGCCACAAAAGAATGCTGAGGGCCGTTGATGAATTATGGAGCTATACCGGCGAACTCTTTATACCCGCACCGTATGAAAAAGAACTGAGCATTGATACTGCATTTTTAAAAGATGACTGGGCAAAAAAAGTAAACACTGTTTTTGATGAAGCCGCATTAACCGTTCCCTCAAATGTCTTTATGCAGGAAGGCGGAAAAACAGGAACGCATACCGAACATCTTGGTTATATCCTTTCCGATTTGCAATATTTACAGAGGGCATATCCCGGTTGTGACTGGTAGTGCCGGCATTCGAAGAAGAGCAAAAAAAATGAAAACATCAGCTATTGATAAAAAAACATTATATGCCTACCTGGAAGAAATAAAAGACCCGGAAGTACCCGTATTATCCATCATTGACCTGGGTATTGTACGGGATATCCGCATGAATGACGACGACGAACTGGAGATCACCATCACCTCCACCTACACCGGTTGCCCGGCCATGGATATGATAACAGCCAGCATCAGGACGGAACTGGCAACCCTTGGTTTCAAAAAAATAAAAGTAATACAGGTGCATTCCCCTGCGTGGACAACCGACTGGATGAGCGCCGGCGGCAAAAGAAAACTGCAGGAATATGGCATTGCACCTCCCGATAAACGTTTCAGCACTCCTAAAGACGGAGTGGAATGCCCGCTCTGCCACTCATCTAACACAAGGCTGGTAAGTGAATTTGGCAGCACGGCCTGCAAAGCATGGTACCAGTGCAACGACTGTAAAGAGCCCTTTGATTATTTCAAATGTCATTAGCGAACGGGAATATTTATCTTCGTTATCAAATCACTTCCATGTCTTCCATTCTTTTTGAAATAAAAGACTCCATCGGTTTCTTAATGCTCAACCGCCCCGAAAAATTCAACTCCTTCAACCGGGAAATGGCCCTGCTGATGCAGGAAAAACTGGATGAATGCAAAAAAGAAGAAGTGAGGTGTGTGTACATTACAGGGGCCGGTAAGGCCTTCAGCGCCGGGCAGGATATTAGTGAGTTGGCGGGAGAAAATAAAATAGAGATAAAACAAATACTGTCTGAACATTATAACCCCATCATTAAACGAATCAGAAACCTGCCCAAACCGGTAGTAGCTGCTGTAAACGGAGTGGCAGCCGGCGCAGGCGCTAACATGGCATTGTGCTGTGATGTTGTTGTTGCATCGGAAGCAGCATCTTTTATCCAGGCTTTCAGTAAAATTGGTTTGATCCCTGACAGCGGCGGAACCTATTTTCTGCCCCGCCTTATCGGCTGGCAAAAAGCCTCGGCTTTATCCATGCTTGGAGATAAAGTAAGTGCCGCAGATGCGGAAAGAATGGGAATGGTTTATAAAGTTTTTTCCCCGGATTTGTTTGAAGCGGAAAGCAAAAAGATTGCTGCCGTACTATCTCAAATGCCTACCAAAGGCCTGGCTTATACCAAACAGCTGCTGAACATGTCATTTCATACTGATTTCAGCGAGCAGTTAATGGAGGAGGATGTATTTCAGCAAAGAGCTGCGGCAACGGAAGATTATAATGAGGGCATAACCGCCTTTTTAGAAAAAAGAAACCCGGTTTTTAAAGGTAAATAAGATGCCAAACGAAAAAGACAAACTGGCCAATGATGTGGTAAGCCATATGATGGACAATGATTTTTTCAGCCAGTGGCTGGGTATTGAGGTGCTGGAAATAAAAGAAGGGTACAGCCGCATTAAAATGACGGTGCGTAAAGAAATGGTGAACGGATTTGGCATTGCGCATGGTGGTATACCCTTTTCCCTTGCCGACAGCGCTTTTGCATTTGCATGCAACAACCGCAATGTACTGTCGGTAGCGCTGGATACTTCCATCAATTTCATTAAGCCTGTTCATGTTGATGATGTATTAACCGCCGAAGCAAAAGAACTGCACAACGGAAAATCAACCGGACTGTACCACATCAATATTACCAACCAGAACAGCCATCTTGTTGCACAGTTTAAAGGGCTTTGTTACCGGACGGATAAAAAATTGATAAGTATTTAATAAGAATATAGAGTATATAATGTTAATAAAGTAACCTGATTATGGAAAATAATGACTTTGGGTTTGAACAGCACACAGTCTGGAAAAAAGCAAGGGACTTCAAAAGAGAAGTGTGTAAAGATACCAGAGCATTTCCGCCGGAAGAAAAATACCGGCTTACTGATCAGCTTATCCGGTCTTCAAGGTCGGTGAATGCACTTATCTCCGAAGGGCATGGCAGATATACTTATCCCGAACAGATAAATGACTGTATACCGGCAAGGGATTCCCTGTCTGAAACAATCAATCATCTGATTGATGCACATGATGAGGAATACATAACGGAAGAAAAGCTTCAGTATTACAAAGCAAAAGGAAAAGAACTGGAACGTCTTATGAATGGTTATATCGGTTATCTGAGAGAAAAAAGAGATGAGCAGAAAAAGTAAAAGAAGAACGACGATTATGACCTGTATATACTTTATACTACTTTATATACTCAAAAAATGATCTACAAATTCAAAGAATATATCCCTGTCATTCATGAATCATCCTTCATTCACCCGCAGGCAGCTGTAACCGGCAATGTCATTATTGGCAAAGACTGTTACATAGGACCCGGGGCGGCGCTAAGAGGCGACTGGGGGCAGATCATTATTGAAGACGGATGCAATGTGCAGGAAAATTGTACTATACATATGTTTCCCGGTGTAACTGTTTTATTAAGAGAGGGGGCACATATTGGTCATGGCGCCATAATACATGGTGCAACGATTGGAAAAAATTGTTTGGTTGGTATGAATGCTGTAATAATGGATAATGTGGAACTCGGGGATGAAAGTATTGTAGGTGCATTGACCTTTATTAAACAGGATGAAAAAATTCCGCCAAGAAGCCTTGTTGCAGGCAACCCCGGAAAAATTATCAAAGAAGTAAGCGATGATATGATTGCCTGGAAAACCGAAGGCACCCGGCTGTACCAGCTTCTCCCTGCGGAGTGCCGTAAATTTTTGAAAAAGCGTCAGCCACTGAGGGTTAAGCCTGAAAAAATACCGCTGCAACCTGCTATTTACCGCCCGCCAGGGAAATAATCCGCCTCCTGAAAAAAATCTTTCGCAACTTTGAAAAATAGTGTAACTTAAAATCTGTTTTTCCCGTTTTTGCGGAGTTTGTTACACGGTAGTATCCATTGTAAATTCTTAAAACTGCAGCTATGAAAAAAAATTTACCCCTGTTGTCATTTGTTTTCACCCTTGTTTTATTGAGCAATTCCCTTTTGGCTCAACAGACCGACCGCTTTGCCTATGCCATTACAGATGTGCAGGCCAATGGCTTCAACTGGAGTTATCTCCGCAAACTGGACCTGCAAACCGGGACGTACAGCCAGGTATTACTCAACGGTAATGATGTAAATGCCGTGGCATTTGATGCTGCCACCAAAAAACAGGCAGCCCCCATGACAGATGCCCGCTTTGGCCCGTGGGTAAATGCAGCCTTTGGCACCGGTGTGGCGGCCATGGCCTATGATAAAAGAAATAACCGCCTGTACTATACCCCCATGTTTGTTGACCAGCTCCGTTACATTGACCTGAAGAGCATGAAAGTGTATTATGTTACGGACGATGCTTTTACTGGCAAACCGGTAAAATCATCTGACCAGGGCAATATGGTAACCCGCATGGTAATTGCAGCAGATGGTTATGGTTATGCCATGACCAACGACGCCACTCAGCTGATCCGCTTCAATACCAGGAAAAAAAATACTATTACCGATTTGGGCGCTATTGTGGACGACCCGGCCAACAAAAATGTATCCATTCATAACTCCTGCAGCAGCTATGGCGGCGATATGATCGCCGATGATGACGGCCACCTCTATGTTTTCTCAGCCCGCAACAATGTATTTAAAATAGACCTCGAATCCAAAGTTGCCGCTTACCTTGGTGTTATTAAAGGCTTGCCCAATGGTTTCACTGTAAATGGTGCTGCCGTAGATGAAAATAACCGGGTGCTGGTAGCCAGCGCTGTTCAGGCCGGCTCTTATTTTACCGTAGATATGAAAACACTGCAGGCCTCCCCCTTTGTGATGAATGGCACGGTATGGCAAAGCTCTGACCTGGCCAACAGCAACCTGCTGGTTTCCGGAAATAAAAAACAAAATGAGACCGTTGAGTTAATGCGCAATAAATCCGTTGCCGGTGCAGATAAAACAACCCGGATCAGCCTATTCCCCAACCCGGTGACTGATAACCAGTTTGTCATTCAGTTCGGCCAGGTGGAAGCCGGCAGCTATACGGTTCAGGTTACCGATGTTACCGGCCGCCAGGTTTTGCAGCAGACAGTAAATGTAAATACGGTGAACCAGGTTCAGCGGATAAAACTCGGCGCTTCTGCCGCCAAGGGAGTATATATGGTGAAGGTGACTGATGCCGGAAGCAAAATAACTTTAAACGCAAAAATTGTTGTTCAATAAACAATGTCCCTGATGTGTTAAGGTCCTGTAAGTATTGCAGGGCTTTTTTATTTCACGGGGTTGCTCCATATTGTTTTTACCAGTTTTGCCGTTGAATCAAAGTCCCTGCACAGGCCGTCACCCCCGCCTGTAAAACCGCCGGACGGGGCGCAAATCCTCCTGCAACTGTCATCATAGGCAATATTGTAAAAATCGCAGCAGGGTGCAGTAAAAAGATAGGCTTTCCTGCCTTTATAAATATATTCATCCACTTTTACAGGTGTGGTGGGCGGAGATGTTTTGCCTGCTTCATCAATCAGTTGCTGCACACAGGCAGGAAAAGCTGCTTCATTATTATCCCCTTCAGCTGTTTTATTCTTTTTCTTACCGCAGTTTGTGCCGGATAATAATGGAATGACTAAAAGCAGCAGTGCATATTTCATAAATAAAGTTTTAGTACCCGCTAAAGTATATTTTTGCAGCCTGTTGTAAAAATCAGGAATTGGAGAAAAGCAATTTTGTAGACCAGATACGCATTTATTGCCGCAGCGGACACGGTGGCGCAGGCAACAAACATTTTATGCGCAATAAGTTCACCGCACTCGGCGGGCCCGACGGGGGTGATGGAGGCCGTGGCGCCCATATCATCCTGAAAGGCAACCGCAACCTGTGGACATTACTTCACCTGCGCTATCATAAAAATGTGCTTGCAGATGACGGGGAAAAAGGCGGCGCCAATAACAGTACCGGTAAAGACGGGAAAGACATCACTATTGAAGTGCCGCTGGGTACAATTGCCATTGATGAAACAACCGGAATAAAGGAAGCAGAAATTCTGAAAGACGGACAGGAAGTAATCTGGCTGCCCGGCGGTAAAGGCGGACTGGGCAATTCTCATTTTGCTACGGCCACCAACCGGGCGCCCGAATATGCACAGCCGGGTTTGCCGGGTAGTGAGGGATGGAAAATACTTGAGTTAAAAGTTCTGGCAGATGTCGGGCTGGTGGGTTTTCCCAATGCAGGCAAATCAACTTTGTTATCAGTTATCACCGCCGCAAAACCAAAGATCGCCGATTATGCCTTTACTACCATCACCCCAAACTTCGGCATTGTGGAATACCGGGATGGAAAAAGTTTCTGCATTGCCGACCTTCCGGGCATCATTGAAGGCGCCGCCGAAGGCAAGGGGCTGGGCCACCGTTTTCTCCGTCATATTGAACGGAATTCTGTTTTGCTTTTTCTTATTCCTGCTGACAGTAACGATCACAAAAAAGAATATGAAATACTGGTACATGAATTGGAGCAGTATAACCCTGAGCTTTTGCACAAACAATTCATGATCGCCATCAGTAAAAGTGATATGCTGGATGAAGCACTGAAAACTGAGATAGAAAAACAACTACCGGAAAACATTCCGAACCTGTTCATTTCATCGGTTACACAGCAGGGGTTGACAGAACTGAAAGACCTGCTCTGGAAAATTTTGAACCAGCCGGCTGAATAAGTTCTCCATCAAATTCAATCTGCTTTTTTCAAATAAAGAATATTCAAAAAAATAAACGCTGTTGTTCCCCAATCTAATATCCCAAATCAATATAGCCTGCCCACCGTATCACAGGCCGCCTTCAGTAAAGAATTAATGCCCGGGTCATCCTGCCATTTTTCCCACATCATCACCCCGGCAGCAATATCCCTGGCCAGTTTGGCCTTTCGCTTTACCGTGTATTGACCATTATAATAAATGGTGTAATTGGTAAATCCGCCTGCAGTTACCACTGCAGAGTCATATTGCGGGTTGCCGCCCTGTGCCAGGATGGCTTTGTAACTCAGTACAGTGTTTGATTGTGTAATTCCCGAAGGTCTTCCGTATGCGGGTAAACCCAGCACACATTTTCCTGCAGGCATTCCCCTTGTGTTCAGCCAGTAGTTCAGGCAAACAGTGGCCAGCGTATAATCGCTATGATGCCGGTAGGGCACGGTAGTGCTGAAATCGTCGTAAGCCATCACGTTAAAGAAATCAACATAGGGGAAAATTTCATTACGGATGGCATCCCGGATGCCTCCTGCATATTTTCCGGCGGTTATTGCGGCGGACAAATAATAACGGCCATCCCGGTGTAATGAGTCTGAAAGCTCCTTTATCAGCAATGTAAATGTTGCATCCGTACCGTCGGCTGTGGTGGGAAATTCCCAGTCCACATCCACACCGTCAAGATTATTTGTTCTGACGGTATTCACCACTTCTTTAATAAAATTATTCCGGCCAGCGGCTGAGGCGGCCATATTTCTGAAATGGGTTCTGCCATCCCCGCTGCCGTCATTGATGCCGAGAAATACTTTGGCGTTATTGGCCCTTGCTTTGTCCCGCACTGCCGCCAGAGTAGCGGCGGGTGATGAGGGGGCTGACAGACCGCCTGAAGCATTCACAGCATAAAAAGCATATACCACACAGTTGGTCATCCTGAATTTTACATCGGGTACATCTGCCAGGTTGCGGTACGCGGGGAAATAGCCCACCACATAATAACCGAAAGGAGGGGGAGCATCAATTACCGAAACAGTAAATAAGGTTGAGGTTAAATGGCAGGAGTTGCTGCTGCCGTTGTTGTTTTTAGGCTTTACATACCAATACAGGGCCTGGCTGTTCTGAAAAACAGGTAAAGTAAATGTATAGGAAGTGCCGGTAACATTGTTGGCCAAAACAGTGGCCGGGTTGGGCAATGAACCCCAGTACACATCATAGCCGGTGGCACCGTTTACAGCCGTCCAGCTTAAAGTAAGGCTGGTGCCTCCAGTTACAAATGCGCCATTAGCAGGCGAAGTGTTGGTAGCACAGCCCGGCACCGGTGCGGGCCCGGGCGGCGGAGTGCTGTCTTTTTTGCTGCAGGATTGAAATATGGCGGCAGATAATAAAAAAACACCCAGGTAAATCCTTGATTGCATAAGCAGTTAATCAGGGTGTTAAGATAAAGTATTTGACGAAAGTCCGGGTCTTTCATAGCCCTTTTTCCGTACGTTTGCTGCCTAAATTTTGAAGTATGAAGAAGTTTTTCCTGACGGTTTTTCTGGCCATTGGCCTGCTGTTAAAATCATTTGCCGATGAAGGTATGTGGCTGCCCCTGCTGCTGGGCCAGCAGGTGTATGACCAGATGAAGAAAAAAGGACTTGTCCTTACCAAAGAACAACTGTATAATATTAATCAGCCTTCCCTGAAAGATGCAATTATCATATTCGGCGGTGGCTGCACCGGTGAAATTGTCAGCACCCAGGGACTGATATTTACCAACCATCACTGCGGTTATGATGCCATCGCTTCGGCCAGTACAGTGGAAAAGAACTACCTGCGGGATGGTTTTTATGCCCGCAACAGGGGAGAAGAAATTCCCACCAGCCTCTCGGTACAGTTTCTGCTGCGGATTGAAGATGTGACCAAAGAAGTGATGGACTCCCTGAAAGGCCTCTCCGGCGCTGAACGGGTGCAGCGTCAAAACCGTGTGCTGGCAGCCATCAATAAGCGGATGAGTGATGAAACCAAAAACATTGAAACAAGGGTCAGCGCTTTATTTAAGGGCAACCAGCTCCTTGCTTTTGTTTATCAGCGATATTATGACGTAAGATTGGTGGGCACCCCGCCCGAAAGTGTGGGCAAGTTTGGCGGCGACACCGACAACTGGGAATGGCCCCGCCATACCGGCGATTTTTCCGTATTCCGTGTTCATACCAAACCCGACGGCAGCCCGGCCAAAAAAGATGAATCAACCGAAGGCAATATTCCCCTGAAACCCAAATGGTACCTGCCCGTTTCACTCCGCCCGCTGAAAGACGGCGATTTCGCCATGATCTGGGGCTATCCCGGCGGCACCAACCGCTATGAAAGCTCTTACGGCATTAAACTGGCAACCGACATCAATAACCCCACCCTGGTAAAGTTGCGTGACGTACGGCTGAAATTCATGTTTGAAGAAATGAAGAAAGACCCTGCTGTACGGCTAAAACTGGCTTCAGACTATGCCGGCATCGCCAACTACTGGAAATTTTATGACGGCGAAACCAAACAGCTGCTGAAATACGATGTGTATGGCCAGAAAAAATCCTTTGAAGAAAAATTCATGGCATGGGCTAAAGGCAAAGCTGAATATCAAAACATCTTCATCGACTGGGGCAAGGCCTATGATGCATGGCGGCCTTATGCCAAACACAGAATGTATATCAACGAAGGCTTGGCCGGTTCATCACTGCTGTCTTTTGCCGCTTCCATGCTGCAGCTGGAAGCAGCCCTGGTAAAACCCGGCGCCCCTCTTAGTGAAGCCAAAAAAGCAGCCGAAGCTGCCGACAAGCAGCGCACTGCCTTCCTTGAAGAAGTAAATAAACCTTCTGACCAGAATATTGTGGCGGCAGTAACCCGTATGTTCTATGAAGATGTGGTGAAAGAACAGCACCCACTTGGTTTCTATGGCGGACTAAAAGACAAATACGGCCCGCTGGATGATGATGCCACCTATAAGAAGTATGCAGCTGATATGTTTAAGAATACGATGATCTTTGATGATGCTAAATGGAAAGCCTTCGTGGCCAACCCCGATGCCAATACACTGCAGGATGATCCGGCATTTGCGCATGCCAGCGCTTTCTTTACCAACTATACCAGCAAGTATGCTACGCTTTACCAGCAGTTCACAGCAAAGAACCTGGAAATGGGACGGCTCTACCTGAAAGGAATTATGGAAATGGCCCCGGTAAAGGCCAAAATGATGTACCCCGACGCCACATTTACCATGCGGGTAAGCTATGGCAATGTAAAATCCTACCAGCCGCGGGACGCAGTCCGTTATGATTATGTAACCACGTCAAGAGGCCTGCTGGAAAAATACAAACCCGGTGATTACGAGTTTGACCTGCCCGCCAATCAAATTGAGCTGCTGAAGAAAAAAGATTTCGGCCAGTATATGGACCCCGCCCGAAAAGACCTCGTTATCGGTTTCATTACTACCAACGACATTACCGGTGGTAACTCCGGTTCGCCGGTGATTAATAACCGCGGCGAGCTGATAGGACTGGCCTTCGACGGCAACTACGAAGCCCTTAGCCATAAACTGGCTTTTGACAAAGACCTCAACCGCACCATTTGTGTGGACATCCGTTATGTGCTCTGGTGTATTGATAAGCTTGGCGGCGGCGCCAATATTATCAATGAACTGAAGCTGATGAAGTAATCAAGACGCACCGTTTTAAAGAAAGCCATTCATGCAAATGAGTGGCTTTCTCTTTTAAAAAGATTATTGCTTAACATTGTAATGCAATCCGGCGATTTGAAAAAACATATTTCAATACTGGGCCTTACTCTTGCTGCAGCAACTTCTGTTTTTTCCCAGCAAACCCGTTTCAGTATCGCCACCGACCTGAGTGTGCAGCACAATTTTAAAAAAGAACAGCGCTTCACCGTCATCGGCCATACGGTACAGGTGCAGGTTCACCTTACTCCCAAAGAAGGCATCTACGTATGGTTTGTGTATTATTCCAACGGCAAATTCAAAAACAATCTTACCGCCACAGCCAAATCACCCGTTACTGTACCGCAGCAAATAAACTATGTAAACAGCGCCAACATGCGGCTTAAACAGTTTTCCATCGGCTGGAAAAAATACCTGATAGGAAATGCCGAAGCGGAAAAAGGGATTAATATCTATGCCCATGCCGGTTTTGGTTTGCTGCTGGGCCGCATTGAGAACACTCACTCCACAGGTATTAATACAGCGGATTATAATGTCCCCGTCATCAGCGGCCGGGCCAATTTCAAACGGCTTACCATTGATCCCGGCCTCGGTGTGGAAAAACACCTCGGCTCTGATATTTTTTTGTATGGCGAAGCTAGGGTCTGGATACCCACTGATGGCTACCCCAGCCGCTATATCTACATCAACGACCGGGCACCCTGGGCTGGTATGCTGAGTGCGGGACTGAGGGTGTTGTTTTAGTGCTGCTGTATTTAAAGTCCTCCCCTCAGGGGAGGATTCAGGAGGGGCCTCTCTAATACTTAATATCAACCCCCCCCTCCGTTACCGAAATGGTTTTGGAAGCATCTGACAGGTTTTGAGCGTTAAACTGGAAGGTGCCGGATACAATATGCGCTGTCGTATCCAGTTTGGTAATGGTAACAGAACCTGTTTGCGCTGCAGAAGTGATCCATTCATCCAGCGGGGTCAGCCTTCTTTTTACATGATAACCATAGCTGGCGGGGCCGTTGGGATAGCTGGTGTTCATATTCATCAGGTAAGAACCGGGGCCGGTTACGCCAAAAAGCTTTAATTCAAATTCCGTTTCGGTAGGTGAAGCAGAAAAATTCTGCGCTGTTACAATCAGCACATTTCCGAGCAGCCGGGCTTTCAGCAGGTCATTGTCCGGCAGACCGGCAAAACCCTGCGGCGTCCACATCTCCCCGTTAACCTTCAGGCCAAAAGTATTGGCGCCGTTTTGGGTAGCCGGCGGCAGTTCCTTTACTTTTTTTTTACAGGAAACAAGAAAAAGCAGGCAAACAAGGACTACAAGGATGTTTTTCATAACTGATGGATTCTTACATTAAACGTCTTTATCCGGACTTTGGTATGACGCTGCAGAAATCATGCTAAAAATCTCCATGACAGGCCTCTGCCAGGTAAGCCGGGGAAGAATTATCTTTAGCTTATTCTTAAACCAGATTTATGGGCAATTCCCTCACCATCCGGCAGGTTGAATTGTACAAACTCTCTGTTCCCCTCATTGAACCTTTTACCACCTCGCTGGGTACAGAATACGCTGCCGAAAATGTACTGGTGAGGATTATTACCGAAGAAGGCATTATTGGTTTTGGGGAATGCAGTCCATATATGCCCATCAACGGGGAAAGCACAGATACCTGTCTGACCGTAGGAAAATATTTCGCCAAAGCATTTTCAGGAAAAGATCCATTACAGATCGAAGACTGCATATACCTGATGGATAAAATCATCTATGGCAACAGCAGTATCAAAAGCGCCTTTGATATGGCCCTCTATGATATTGCATCACAACATGCAGGCATGCCATTGTATAAATTTCTTGGCGGAGAAAATAATAAAGTGATCGTAACGGATTACACGGTCAGCATTGGCGAACCGCAAAAGATGGCAGCCGATGCATTGAAAATAAAAAATGAAGGTTATCCTGCCATTAAAGTAAAACTGGGGCTTGATGGAAAAAAAGATGCGGAAAGAATACGAGCCATACGGGCAGCGGTGGGCAATGATATTCCTCTTCGCATTGATGCCAACCAGGGATGGAAAGTAAAAGAGGCCATTGAAACATTAAATGCCCTGGCTGCATTTGATATACAGTATTGCGAAGAACCGATAGCCCGATGGAAATTCATGAAACTGAATAAGGTAAAACAGAACAGCCCCATCCCCATTATGGCCGATGAGTGTTGTGGTGATGAGCATGATGCGGAGCGGCTGATTGAACTGGATGCCTGTGATTATTTCAACATCAAGCTCGGCAAATCAGGCGGTATCTTTAAAGCGTTGAAGATGGTAAAGCTGGCCGAAAAGGGGGGCATACAATTACAGGTGGGCGCCATGCTGGAATCAAGACTGGGCATGACGGCCTTTGCACATTTTGCCCTCAGCAGCCCGGCCATTGTGCATTATGATTTTGATACGGCGCTGATGTTTAGCGAAGACCCGGTGACAGGTGGAATGGTATATGAAAAGAATGGAGTAGTGAAGGTGCCGGAAACAGTTGGGTTGGGAGCAATGATTGGTGAAGATTGGCTGAGGAAGATGGAGAAAGTGGTGATATAATCAGCAAAAGCTTTATTGGGAAGATTCAGTAAATTCATCAGCCAAAGTTTAACTGATGAAAGAAGTTGTATTGAAACCATTGCATCACCGGGAACAGGAATGTATCGGTATTTATTTTGAAATTGATTATAAAATACAAGCGGCATTGCGGAAAACCGGAGCTGTTAAATTCAGTGCAACAAACAAATGCTGGTACACCCCATTAGGCAAAGAGAACTACAATAAAATTTTCTTTGCGCTAAAAGGATTGGCCGTTATAGAAAAATCTGCACTGCACCAGTACCTGTCAGAAAAGAAAAAAAATAACAATGTTGAAATACAGCTTCCTTCGGCAACTGCAAAAGAAACCAGTAAGCATGTTTTTCCGTTAAAGACTCAGCACATTCAGCCAAAGCATATTGCAGTATACAAACAGGGAAAAATACAGCCGGTGAATGCACACATCATCCCCGCCATGGAGCAACGCTTGAAGTTGAAAGTTTACAGCAGTTCAACTATTAAAACTTATTTGAGCGAGATGACACAGTTGCTTAGTGTATTAAAAGATATCCCCGCAGATGAACTGACACCCGAACACCTGAGGCGCTATCTTGTTTTCTGTTATGAAAAATTAAAGCTCACTGAAAACGGTCTGCACAGCCGGATAAATGCCATAAAGTTTTATTATGAACAGGTGCTGGGACGACAAAAATTTTTCTGGGAAATACCAAGGCCAAAGAAACCATTCCAGCTACCCCGCTTCTTCAGTCAAAATGATATTGTGGCGATATTAAAAGCAACCGGGAACATCAAACACAAAGTAATGCTGATGCTGGCCTATAGTTCAGGGTTAAGAGTTAGTGAAGTAGTGGCCATGAAAACCCGGGATATAGATGAAAGCAGGATGAGTGTATTTGTAGAAAGATCGAAAGGGAAAAAAGACAGGATAGTGAGCCTGAGTCCTGTGTTACTTGTCATGTTGCGGGAATATATAAAAGAACATCAACCCGACCAGAAAGGATATCTTTTTTCGGGTCAGTTTGCAGGTGAGCCTTACAGCAGCAGAAGTTTGCAATTGATTTTAGCTGCTGCCAAAGAAAAAGCCGGTATTTTAAAACCCGGGAGTATGCATGCACTCCGGCATAGTTTTGCTACACATTTGCTTGATAAGGGCACAGATGTTACTATTATTATGAAGCTGCTTGGCCACAATGACATAAGGACAACCATGCGTTATCTGCATGTAACCAACCGGGATATATTGCAAATACTTAGCCCGTTGGATGATCTTAATTTGGGATAGGTCCGTGGATTAACGAAACTCCGATAGCCGTTAATACTATTTTTAAGTTTTTGATTTTCAGCAAACAAAGAAAAAAAGCGAAAGTTTTAGGGCCTCGAAACCTTCGTACATTTACATGTTGTAGGTAACCCTATAGCGACATCCTACATTGATTTGGACACCTATGTTTTTGTCGCTCAACCCGACTTTTTTTTGCAGGTATCGGCGTAAGAAACCTGTAAATCAAAACTACTCAGGCAGAAGGCTCAATTTAACATGGAGCCCAACAGCAATCATATTTATAAGTGACAATTCTCACTTTTTATTTCAGAATAAAGGCAGTGATTTACATTGATAAAAATCTTCTGATATGAATAAAATATTAGTCCCGACAGACTTTTCAGTCAATTCAAAAACTGGTATCCGGTTCGCAATTCATTGGGCTACCCGGCAAAAAATGGAATTAGTATTCATGCATGTACTTTATATCATGAGACCAACCCGGTGGACAGATTCCTATTTTGCAAAATATGCAGAACAAGAAGAAAAAGTATGCAGAACAAAATTTGAAAAATTTATTGCCGGGATTTACAGTAGTATGAATGCAAAGCCCGGCAGGCATTCCTTTGTAATTGTTCAGGGAATAAGTGCTGATATAACAATTTTGGATTATTGCAGGAAAAACAAGGATATCAATTATATCTGTATCAGCTCTCGGGGAGCAGGAAAATTCAAAAAAATATTTGGCACCAATACCGGCAACCTGATTACAAAGTCAGAGGTGCCGGTGATTGCTGTTCCAAAAACCTATAAAGTTGCTGACGTAAAAAATATACTGTACGCAGCAGATTTTAGTAATTATCCAGCAGAAATAAAAAGGGTTGTTGATTTTGCATTGCCGCTTAAAGCAACTATTGAGGTATTGCATTTTACCTGGCCGGGTGAAATTTCTTTTGATGAAAAAGTCATTAAAACCGCTTTTAAAAAACAGTATAAATATGGCTTGAAGATACATTTAGAAAAAAACGATGGCGTCCATTCGCTGATTCAAAATCTGCAAAATCAAATAATGATGAGGAAGCCATCTGTCGTGATAATGTTTACAAATCAGCAAAGAACATTCTTTCAGAAACTTTTCCTTTCCAGCAAAGCAGAGGAATTGTCTTTTCAGGCGAAAGTGCCTTTATTGGTTTTCAACAAGAACTAAAGTAAATACAATAATATATTTTCTTAAAGAAAAAACAATCGTCATGCAAAAGATACTTGTTCCAACAGATTTTTCTACTTGTGCTAACAACGCAGTTGAATTTGCAGTTCAGTCAGCAAAAATACTTCCTGTAGAAGTTACCCTGCTACATTCTTTTGAAATGAAGGGCAATGTTTACACGCATAATATGGGAGTATTGAACGAATTCAATAAAACTATGCTGGATGATGTACATAACAAGCTAGCAGAACTTAAAAAGGCTATTGAAGAAACCGAGGGAGTAATAGTAAAGACTCATGTAGCCGTAACCCCTGTAGTGGATGCTGTTCTCCGGGCTATTGAAGAGCTGGGCATTGACCTTGTAGTAATGGGTACTTTAGGCGCTGGCGCATTAAAAGAAAAACTGTGGGGCAGTAAAACTGCCGCAGTAATTGGTAGAACAACAGTGCCTTTAATGGTTATTCCTTTTAATTATGAGTGGAAGAAACCGGAGAAACTCTTACTGGCCACCAATCATTTTGAAAAAGAAGCTGGCATACTGGATTTTCTATTTGAGCTTGCTGATTTGTATATGGCGCAAGTTCATGTAGCTGTAATGACAGATGAAGATGATGATAAGGCAGAAACCTTCCTGGAGCATGCCCGTAAAACGCCACAGTATGAAAAAATGCTGAAAGAACAGTATAAAGAAGAAACACTTACTGCAACCCATCTCTACGGCAACGAGTTTAAGGAAACTCTGCAAAAACACATTACTGAAAACGAAATTGATATTGTGTCAATGATAACTTATCAAAAAGAAAAAGGTTTTTGGGACAGGTTATTTCATCCCAGCATGACAAAAAAAATGAGTTATCATACCGAAATTCCATTGCTGGTAATTCCAGGCATGTAAAATTTATATAGCACAACCAAATGAACTGGCACAGATTAAGCATAGCAGAAATTTTTGAATTACACGGCACTACTCAGCAAGGATTAAGTAATAGTACAGCTGAAGAAAAACTGTTGCAGGTTGGCCCCAATGAATTACAGGAAGGGAAAAAGAAAAGCATAGCCGGTATGCTGTTGGCACAGTTTAAAGATGTAATGATTTTAATTTTACTGGCCGCAGCAATCATCTCAGGTATCATCGGCGACCTTACAGATACTATTGTAATACTTGTAATTGTTTTGCTAAATGCCATTTTAGGCTTTATCCAGGAATACCGTGCAGAAAAAGCAATGCAGGCTTTAAAGCAAATGGCCGTTACACAGGCCAATGTGATTCGTGATGGAACAACTTCCACCGTGCCTGCAACCAGTTTAGTTCCGGGTGATATTATATTATTAGAAGCAGGCAGTGCAGTTCCCGCAGATGTACGCATAATAGAATCCGTCAATTTAAAAATTGAGGAAGCAGCACTAACAGGTGAATCGTATGCAGTAGATAAAATAGCTCACGCCTTAGAAACGGATGATTTGCCATTGGGAGATAAAAAGAACATGGCATTCAATGGTACGTTTGCAACCTATGGACGTGGAAGTGCGGTAGTCATTGCTACAGGTATGCAAACAGAATTAGGACGCATTGCCAAGATGCTGCAGGAAAATGAAACACTCACTCCCTTGCAGCAGCGCATGGCATCATTTGGGAAAAAACTTTCGGTGCTGGTGCTGTTCATGTGCGTCTTGTTTTTTGTTGCCGGGTGGCTTCGTGGCGAAGATGTGGTAAAAATGGTAATGACCAGTATTTCACTGGCGGTTGCTGCTATTCCCGAAGCATTACCTGCCGTTATTACAATTTCACTTGCATTAGCTGCAAAAAGAATGATACGCCTGAACAGCCTTATCAGAAAATTGCCGGCAGTAGAAACATTAGGCTCCGTTACCTATATCTGTACAGATAAAACAGGTACGTTAACAAAAAATAAAATGCATGTTGAAGATGTTTTTGTAAACGGACAACTGTTTGAACGGGATGCCTTGTCCACTATCAAACAACAGGAAAATGTGATGTTATTGTTGCATGCTTTTGCACTCAACAATGATGCTGTGGAAGGTATGGACAAAACTTTGAAAGGCGACAGTACAGAAACTTCTTTGATGGAAGTATCAAGAGAACAGGACATTCAACCCGGTACTTGGCCTCGTATTGCTGAAATTGCTTTTGATGCAGACCGGAAAATGATGACTACATTTCACAGCCATGATAACAAAATAATTTCTTTTACTAAAGGAGCACCGGATATACTTCTGCAGCGCTGTGTAAATATTGACTTAATGGCTATGCAAAAACAGGTGGATGAAATGGCAGCCCGTGGCCACCGCATATTAGGCTTTGCTTATCGTTACTGGGATACCTTGCCCGAAAATCCAAATAGCGAATCTAATGAAACAGGCTTGCACTTTTTAGGGTTAGCAGGCATTATTGACCCGCCAAGGGAGGAAGTGTTTGAAGCGGTAGCCCAATGCAAAACTGCAGGTATTGTACCAGTAATGATAACCGGTGACCATCCACTGACTGCAAACACTATTGCTCAACGTATTGGCATTTTGAACAAAGAAAACGATATAGTAATAACCGGGCAACAATTAGCCGCATTGGATGATGATAGCTTTTTATCCAAAGTAGAGAAAATAAAAGTATATGCCCGTGTATCTCCTGAGCAAAAGCTGCAGATTGTAAAAATGCTTCAGCAAAAAGGACATTATGTTGCGATGACAGGCGATGGTGTTAATGATGCCCCCTCATTAAAAAGAGCAAACATCGGAATTGCAATGGGAATCACGGGGACTGATGTTTCTAAAGAAGCCGCACACATGATTTTGCTGGACGATAATTTTTCCACCATTGTAAAAGCAGTACGGGAAGGAAGAAGGATTTATGACAATATCCTCAAGTTCATCAAATACCTGATGACTACTAACTCCAGTGAATTGTTGGTTTTGCTTTTGGGGCCAATAATCGGCTTGCCTATTGCACTGTTACCCATACATATCTTATGGATAAACTTAGTCTCTGATGGCCTGCCTGCTATTTCATTATCATATGAAAAAGAAGAAAAAGGCATTATGAACAGACCACCCCGGCCACCGCAACAAAGTGTATTTGCTAATGGCAGGGGGATACACATGATTTGGGTGGGCATGTTGATGGCTGGAATTGCATTGTCTTTGCAAGCCTGGGCTATTAATAATGGGCTTCACTGGCAAACCATTGTTTTTAATGTTTTATGCCTTAGCCAAATGGGGCATGTATTGGCTATCCGGTCTGATAGACAGTCCTTTTTTGGAATTGGTATTTTCTCTAACAAACCACTTATTGGCGCAGTAATAATAGCTTTACTGCTTCAGTTCGTCATAACTTATGTGCCTCTTTTCCAACCCATATTTAAAACTGAAGCCTTAACCCTGAATGAATTTTTGTTAGTTGGAGCCTTATCGTCAATTGTATTCCTTGCAGTTGAAATTGAGAAAAAAATATCAGGTGCAAAAGGAATATGAAATGCAATAGTAATATTCAATAGAAGGTCAAAACCGACGAAGGGTATACCTACAACATTGGTATTGCCAAAATGCAGGCTGACGGAAGCCGTGTTTCAACTGTTGTAATTCTGTTCAGCTACATATCCAGCTTGAGCTTATCTATTTAGCTATGTGCATATCATCATCTTTTTTATCTTTACTCAGCAGCGGTCAGCCGGGGCGGACGGAATTCTATTACCTGCACTTCGGCAATACCTGTTCGTTACCTGCAAGCCTAAAAGACGACACTGCAAATATGAACGACAGAAATAAACATAAAGTAACGGGACAAACGACCCATCAGACAGCCGACACAAGAGCCAACGCCTCTGTATTTTTATTTTTTCCCACCGCACATTTTTTAAAAACAATTTTAGCCAGCCGCACAAATGGCACATTTGGTTTTGCCCGACACACAAGCCAACCCTTCGCAAAACCAAAAGAGCCATTTTTTGCCAACTATAATGCTCCCCGATTTTAAGACAGGTAGTTAAGATAGAATTTTTCATCTTAAATTACCTGTATTATGGAAAAAAGAAGTCGCAGAAAATTCAGTTCGGAGTTCAAAGCCAAAGTGGTTTTGGAAGCCCTAAAGGAGCGCAGCACCATTGAAGAGCTGGCCCGCAAGTACGAGTTGCACCCTACGCAGATTAACCTGTGGAAGAAGGAAGCTGTCAGTAACTTAGCCCGGGCAATTGCACTTAAACTGCAGTTGCTGATACAAATATGATTCAACACTTTAAATAAGTACAGCTCACGGAAAGCATAAACTTTCGCAGCACCTTTTTTTCGACCACATGTATGCTGACAGCAAAGAAGTTGCTCCCGCCGAAAAATCAGTGCAATTGGGTTTTTCGGAAAGCAGGCAGCAGGAAATTACCTCTCTGGGTTTTTCGAATATTTTACTCTTCGCCTGCCGATTCGTTAGGAGAAAACCACAACAGTGGGGGAAATTTGCTTATCGAGTCGGCTTGATTTTTTTTGTTACTTTTTTGTATCAGGACAAAAAAGTAAAGAAGAAAAAAATATTAGTTTACGCTCTCTCTGTTCTTTTGTGAACAGTAAACTAAGTATTTCAAAAAAGATGCTCCGGTGAAACCAGAGCAAGACAGAAAACATTAAACAGCCAGCCGCTTAATATCAGCCCCCAGCCGCCGCAGGCGGCCATCAATATCCTGGTATCCCCGGTCAATCTGTTCAATATTCTGGATCATGCTTTCCCCTTCGGCGCTCAGCGCTGCAATCAGCAGGGCAACACCTGCACGGATATCGGGCGAACTCATGGTGATGCCCCGCAGCATCTGCTCTCTTTCCAAACCAATCACTACAGCCCGGTGCGGATCGCATAAAACAATTCTTGCGCCCATATCAATCAGTTTGTCTACAAAGAAAAGCCGGCTTTCAAACATTTTTTGATGAATAAGAACAGAACCTTTTGCCTGTACAGCAGTCACTAAAACAATACTTAATAAATCAGGAGTAAAACCCGGCCAGGGATGATCATAGATCGTCATCACGGAACCATCCAGGAAGGTTTGTATTTCATATATCTCCTGTTCGGGGATATGAATATCATCGCCGCTGAAATTCATTTGTATTCCCAACTGCCTGAATTTTTCCGGAATAATACCGAGGTGTTCAATACCGGCTCCTTTAATGGTAATGTCACTTTGGGTCATAGCCGCAAGACCGATAAAAGAACCTACTTCAATCATATCAGGTAAAATACGGTGGGCGGCGCCCCCAAGCTGGTCCACACCTTCTATAGTAAGCATGTTGCTGCCGATCCCTGTAATTTTAGCGCCCATGCTGTTCAGCATCTTGCAAAGCTGTTGTATATATGGCTCGCAGGCTGCGTTGTAAACAGTAGTGATGCCTTTTGCCATTACGGCTGCCATAATGATGTTGGCCGTACCTGTAACAGACGGTTCATCCAGCAACAGGTGAGCTCCTTTCAGGCCGGAAGCATTAAGGTGAAAGAAGCCGTCTTCTTCATGATAAACAAAAGAGGCGCCGAGTTTTTCAAAACCAATGATATGGGTGTCCAGTCTCCGCCTCCCGATTTTATCTCCGCCCGGTTTGGGAATAAAGGCTTTTTTAAAACGGCCCAGCATGGGCCCCGCCAGCATTACTGAGCCGCGGAGCTTTCCGCTTTTCTTTTTATAGGCTTCGCTGTGCAGGTAATCAATATTCAGATCATTAGCAGTAAAACTGCAGGCGCCGGGGCCGGTGCGTTCCACTTTTACATTCATCTCACCCAGCAGTTCAATCAGCAGGTTAACATCAACGATGTCGGGTATATTCGTGATGGTCACTTTCTCTGCTGTAAGCAATACAGCGCTGATCACCTGCAATGCTTCATTCTTGGCTCCCTGCGGGATGATGTGGCCCTGTAATTTTTTTCCGCCCTGAACTTCGAAGGAATGCATTTTTAGTGGTTATAGGTTGATAAAACTGTAACGGATGCAATGTAAAAACAAAAAGTTGACGGGCTTACACCTGTCAACTTTTTAACCGGTTAACTTTCCCCTTTAATATCTTTTCTTTTTAAATCCGCCGCCATTACGGTTGTCTCTGCGGCCGCCCCCCCGTTGCTGAAATTTACCCCGCTGCTTGCCATAGCCGCGGTTGTCCCATCCTTCCTGCTGCGGACGGTAGGCTTTTACAAACGGCGTATTGGTAAAAGTAAGCTGGCCGTCCGTAATTCCGGTAAGCTCACTTTGTATGGCATCATCATGTACTATTTCTTTGTGCCAGTTGTTATAGGCCAGTTTCATATAATAAGCAATGGCATTGGCAAAGCCCAGCCTTTTATCGGGATTATCTTCCTTCAGTGCTTTTTCAATGATTACTTCCAGGTTTTTGCCCAGGTGCGAATATTTGGGGCAACGTTTGGGATAAGGAAGCGGTTTGGGTTTTGCCTTTAGTGTTTCCCCGGTAGGTATGGGGTAGGGTGATTTTACGTCCAGATTAAAGTCGGCAATCAGAAAGAGGTGGTCCCACAACTTGTGCCGGAAGTCTTCCACATTTTTCAGATGCGGGTTCAGAAAGCCCATCAGTTCAATGACGGCATGGGCATTCCGCTGCCGGCGTTCGGGTTCTTCAATGGTAAGGATATGTTCCACCATTTTCTGCACATGCCGGCCATACTCCCTCATTGTCAGGTGGTTTCTGGTTGTATTATATTCCATGAAAAAAATTTGATGCGGCGACAAAGGTAGCTAAAGAAGTCGGAAGTCGGAGACTAAAAGGACTGAATTAGAAGAGCAGTTAGAAAACTATTTGAAATTCACATAATACAGGGATGCGCACTGGTTAAGATCCCCGTTGCAGGGGTTGGGAAAACCCTCCTTCGTTAAGTCTACGGAGGGTAAAAAAGAAAGGGGCCCCGAACCAAGGCCCCTTTTACAAGCCACCATCCTCTTCCACCTAAGAGGTCGTTTAAAGAAAAGTTGATCGACACAGTACAGATGGCTCGTTACATCCTTGAGCCCCAACGCAAAATACCATCTCCGTAACGTAACTGCCTGGCCGGCTTTGCTTTCTCCCGGTAAAATTTACCGTAATATTATTAACAGGGAATCCGGTTTTTGGTTGAATAAAGGCTTTACCTACAACAAGAGCTGAAATATTGGCTGATTTACGAGCAAATTTAATACCAACCCCTTCCCGGAGGTCTGTATTTTCTTTCACAGATGGCAAAAAAATGAAACAAACTGCTGCTTCCTTCCCGGGAAAATTGGTCATTGCAGGTATGTAAGCAGTGTATGTCATAAGCTCCTGTTTCGGCATTACCCTTATGTAATGATGAGTAAAACTAATTAAAGGTGCCAGTCCCCGCAATTGTAATATTGCTTCATTTTTTTACCTGTAATTCATGAATATCCACAGCAAATATTCCTGCAACTTTTTGCATTTCCGGAATGGTAAAATGATGTCGCAGAATATGCAGGACTATGCCGCAGGCAGAGAAACCTGTTACGTCAATTTACTTCGTAAACGAAAGGGCAGGACTTAGTATAAATGTTGCGGCACCCCGGTTTTTTTACAATGGAGTCGTTGACGGAATCTTTATTATCGGATACCCGAACACTTTATTAAAATACAATTGAAGGCTTACATTATCTGTTGCAGAAAACCGGGATCATTCCCGTTTCATCACCCTTCCTATCTTTGCCGTCTGTTAAAATCAACCCGGCAGGGAAGGAGGGCATATGCCTAAATCAAGTATTATTATTGATGTAATGACCGACGAAAACAAAGTACCCGACAGTATTGCCTGGAGCGCTACTGATACTTCGGCGGAGCATGCGCAACGGGCCAAAGCCATGATGATTTCTTTTTGGGACAGTGCAGAAAAAGCGGCGCTGCGGATTGACCTGTGGACCAAAGACATGATGGTGGATGAGATGGCCGATTTTTTTTACCAAACGCTGATGACTATGGCTGATACCTATGGAAGGGCTACCCAATATCATGAACAGGTGGAAGACATGAAACAATTTGCCCGAAATTTTTATGAAAGATTCAGGGCAAACCAGTTAACGAAGAATAAGGCGGATCAGCGGGAAGCGGGAGCCGGAACGGCAGGAAAAAGCTGAATTTTTCCGGTAAAAAAATAATCAATTGGCAGGCTAAAAGAAAACCATGTCACTGGAGAAAAAAATAATGACGGAACTGAAGGCAGCCATGCTGGCCAAGGATGAAGCGGCGTTGCGCAGCCTTCGTGCAATAAAAGCAGCTATTCTGCTGGCCAAAACCGCAGAAGGAAGCAGCGGCGAACTGAAACAGGATGATGAAATAAAACTGCTGCAGAAATTGGTGAAACAGCGGAAAGACTCGCTGGAGATATTTAAACAGCAAAACAGGGAAGACCTCGCCAAAAAAGAAGAGGAAGAAATTGCCGTGATTGAAAAATTTTTACCGCAGCAGCTCTCTGCTGAAGAACTAAAAAAGGAAATCACCGGTATCATTGCCGCTGTTGGCGCATCATCTCCTGCTGATATGGGCAAGGTGATGGGGGCGGCCACCAAACAGCTTGCTGGCCGTGCCGACGGGAAAGCTATTGCTGCACTGGTGAAGGAATTGTTAGCAAAGAGTTGAATATTGTTTTGGCTGAAATAAATCGCCGGCGCCGGCGTTAGGCTATTACCCCATGCTTCTTGATATCATCTTTGCGGTGCTTTTGGTGCTGGCCGTGCTGAAAGGTCATCAGCAGGGCCTTGTGATTGGAGTTTTTTCACTGATCTCTGTTATAATTGGTCTTGCTGCCGCTATAAAGCTTTCAACAGTCGTTGCATCATGGATAGGCAGCGCCGTGAAAGTATCTGAAGAATGGCTCCCGCTGATATCGTTTATCGTTGTGTTTATTGTTGTGGTATTGCTCATCCGTCTTGGTGCAAAAGCTATTGAAAGGACATTTGAGGTGGCCCTGCTGGGATGGGTGAACAAACTGGGCGGTGTATTGCTCTATGTGGCCATATACACCCTGGTTTTCAGCGTACTGCTTTTTTATGCAGAACAAATGCAGTTGCTTCAGTCGGCTACAATTGAAAAATCTTTTACCTATCCGTATGTGCAGCCCTGGGGGCCAAAAGTCATCAACGGGTTTGGGGCTGTTATCCCCCTGTTTAAAGATATGTTCAGAGACCTGGAAGATTTTTTTGGGCATATTGCTGAAAGAATTTCCTGAAAACAGAATTTTCCCTGCCCATCTGCAGCTTAAATACAAGCAGTATTTATTCGAACAGTTGTGAGTATATCCTTGTTTTATAAGGCAAAACGCTGATTTTTTGCGGCAAAACAACTATTTTAGCTGTTGTAAGAAATTGCCAACAGAACAGGATTAACTGCCATGGAGTACGAAATCAAACAGCATGAAAAATTCAGGTTTATTGAAGAAGGCAGCGGTGAGCCGCTGGTGCTTCTGCACGGGCTGTTTGGGACGCTGAGCAATTTCAAAGACCTTATAGAATATTTCAGGCATCACAACCGGGTGCTGGTACCCATATTGCCGCTGCTTGATATGGATATCCTGCACACATCCGTTGTCGGGCTGGCCAAGTATGTACATAAATTTCTGGAGGCAAAGGACCTGAGAGATGTGCACCTGCTGGGCAATTCACTGGGCGGGCATGTGGCGCTGGTGCATACACTGAAGCATCCTGAAAGGGTAAAATCACTGATACTGACCGGCAGCTCCGGCCTTTTTGAAAACGGTATGGGCGACAGCTATCCCAAGCGGGGTGATTACGAATACATCCGCAAAAAAACAGAACTCACTTTTTACGATCCGAAAACTGCCACCAAAGAGCTGGTTGATGAGGTATACAGCATCACCAATAACCGCATGAAAGCAATCAAAATCATCGCCCTTGCTAAAAGCGCCATCCGGAATAATCTGGGTGAGGAACTCAATCAGATCAAGCAGCCAACGTTATTGGTATGGGGAAATAACGATACCATTACGCCTCCGTTCGTGGCCAAAGAGTTTCACTGGCTCATTCCGAACAGTGAACTGCACTTTGTAGACAAATGCGGGCATGCGCCGATGATGGAAGTACCCGATGAATTCAATGCCATTCTGCATAAATTTCTTGAAAAACTGAATGAGCCTGCAACAGTCAGTTCTTAAGCGATGTCTTGATTTAGTGCCGCCAGAGTAGTATTTTTAAACGGAAAAAGCCGCTATCCATGTTAACCCGTGAACTCCCATCCCAATCCCTCCCCTCCTTACGCCTGCATGATAAGGTGTACCAGGCGTTACAGCTCATGAATGAAAATCATGTTACCCATTTGCCCATTACAAATGCGGAAAAATACATTGGCCTGGTAAGCGAAGAGGACCTGCTTCAGGCGGATAATGATCATTCACCGCTGTCGCAACTGGAGCAGTCTTTTTTTGCTGTTTCAGTCAGGGATGATGAACATTTTCTGCGGGCCGTTCAAATAGCGGCTGAAAATGCCCTCAGTGTGGTTCCGGTGGTAAATGAAGAAAATGAACTTACCGGTACGGTAGCGTATAATGACCTGCTGCGTTATGCTTCTGAGTTTATGAGCCTGAACGAACCGGGCGGACTGATAGTGCTGGAAATCCCCAGCAACCAGTACTCATTTAATGAAATCAGTAAACTGTTGGAAACCAACGATGCGCAGATTACCCAGTTGAATACTTCCAATGATCCCGAAAAAGGAATGATGCAGGTAACCATCCGCATCAATAAAGCCGAGATTTCCGATATCATTGCCACTTTTCAGCGTTACGAATACAATGTAAAATATTTCTTTGGCGAAGAGCAGTATGCCAATGAGCTCCGCAACAACTATGATAACCTGATGAATTATCTGAAAATGTAAGGTGCTTCCCTTTATATTTTTTAAACCCAAATTTTGCATCCGGCCGCAAAACCCGGATTGAAGAATTCCTGTTATTTTAGTTGCCGGATAATAACCTGAACCAATGCTGCAGAAATGGAAATTAGGCCTGTTTTGTTTATCAGCCATACTTTGTGCATCCTGTGGCCTGGCCCAACCGGCAGCCGACACAATGAATGCCGTTCGTTCAACTGCCCTTTATACCGTAAGCGAAATATTCATAACCGGAAATATCAAAACCCGAAAGGCAATTATTGAAAGAGAGCTTCCTTTTGCACCAGGCGATATGTATTCTCCCGAGGAGCTTGCCGCCAAACTGGGAACAGCCCGCCGGCAACTGATGAACACCGCCCTTTTTCATCATGTATTTGTGGCTGTAAAGGATTTTGAAGACAACAGGGTTACCATACAAGTGGATGTAAAAGAGCGATGGTATATCTTCCCGGCGCCCTATTTTAAACCGGCTGACCGCAACCTGAACCAATGGCTCGTGGAGCAAAAAGCAGATCTAAACAGGATTAACTACGGAGCCAAACTGCTGTACAATAATGCTACCGGCCGAAACGATAAATTCAGGCTATGGCTGATCAATGGTTACACCAAACAGGTTTCACTCAGTTACGACCGGCTTTATATTGATAAAAAACTGAAATGGGGTGCCGCTATGGGTTTTGCCTGGGGCAAAAACCGGGAATTAAATTATTCTACCGTTAGCGATAAACAGGTTTTTTTAAAGGATCCTGATAACTATGTACGTCATTTTATTAATGGCCATTTCAGTTTTTCTTACCGTCCTGCCATTAATAACCGCCACACATTTGGTGTCGGGTTTTCTTCAGAGCAGGTGAATGATACCATTGTTGCATTGAACCCGGTTTATTTTAAACAGGGCCGAAACCGTACTGGTTACCCCTTTTTATATTATACAATGAACTGGTTCAACCTAGATTATATCCCATATCCAACCAAAGGGTATGCTGCCCAGGTAAGCCTCAGCAAAAACGGTTTTAATCATAGTATAAACCTCTGGCAGTTGCATTTGAAGGCCCTTGCCAACTGGCAGCTTGCTTCTAAAACCTATATGCATATAAATGTTTATGGGGGTCTTAAACTGCCTTTCAAACAACCTTATTTTAACCGGCGATTCCTCGGTTATGGCGATACATATATGCAGGGATACGAGTATAATGTAATTGACGGAATGGCCGGCGGGTACTGCAAAACCACGATAAGCCGTCAGCTGCTTCAGTTCAGAATACGGATGCCAAAGGGAAAAACCCGGGAAATGATGGCCGTGCCTTTCCGGATATTTGGAAAAATATACGGGAATGCCGGCTATGTGTACAACCCCGAACCCGGCAATAATGAATTATCCAATCAAATGCTGTACTCCGGCGGCCTGGGTATTGACATAATCACACTGTATGATGTAGTTATCAGGCTCGACTGGTCATTTAACCAGTTAGGGCAAAACGGGCTATTTTTACACCGCAAGACCATTTTTTAACCGCATGAAGGCAGCTATTTACAGCCGTTTAATGGAGGAAGGGCAGCGAAAAGATGTGCAATTGTTTTTTGATGAACTGACCGCACAAAAAATTGAGCCGGTTATTTTTTATCCTTTTTACCACCAGATAAAAGACAAAATTTCATTGCCTGCATCCACGGGTACTTTTGCTGAATCAGCCGGGCTGACAGAAGAAGTTGAATTCATCATCAGCCTGGGCGGTGATGGCACCCTGCTGGATACGGTGACACTGGTACGCAACAAACCCATTGCGATTATGGGTATCAATTTCGGCCGCATGGGTTTTTTGGCCAGTATTGGCAGGGATGAAGTAAAGACGGCCATGAAAGCCATCGCCCGGCGTACCTATGTGGTAGATAAAAGAACCATGATACATGTGGATGCCAGTGAGCCCCTGTTTGAGGATGTACCCTACGCCCTCAATGAGTTTTCCATACACAAGCGGGATATAGCTTCCATGATAAAAATTCAGACCTACCTGAACGGGGAGTTTTTGAATACCTATTGGGCCGATGGGCTGATAGTAGCCACACCCACAGGTTCTACCGGCTATTCCCTGAGTTGTAACGGCCCGGTAGTGTTTCCCGATTCCGGAAGTTTTGTGATAACACCGGTGGCCCCGCATAACCTGAATGTTCGCCCCATCGTTGTGCCGGATACCAATATTATTTCCTTTGAAATTGAAAGCCGATCTGATCAGATCATCTGCGCCCTGGATTCCCGCCGCGAAATTGTAAATAAAAATATCCAGCTGGCCGTAAAAAAAGAGGAATTTGACATCAGCCTTGTACGGTTGAGCGAAAATAATTTCCTGCAAACCCTGCGCAATAAACTAACCTGGGGGCTCGACAAAAGGAATTAAATTAACCCTCCGGTAAAAGAAAATAACTACTTTTAGCGTTTGAATGAATTCCGGACCATATCTTAACGTTATGACGAAAAAGATTTTTGCTGCTGTAACTCTCTTTATTGTTTGTATTTCAGGCACTACAGTACTGAAAGCGCAGGATGCCGTGGTGCAGGAAGGCGAGTTTGGAATAGGGGTAGGCGCCGGTCATTATTTCGGCGATCTGAACACCCGGGCCAAGTTAAACCGGGCCAAAATGGCTGCCGGTATCTTTTTCCGCAAAAATCTGGGTAATTACATTGCTGTCAGGGTAGGCGCCTCTTTTGCCCAACTGGGTTATTCTGACAGGTATAATACCCATAATCAGTATATGCTGCAGCGCAACCTGAGTTTTAATACCAGGGTCTGGGAACTGTCACTGCAGGGCGATTTTAATTTTTTCCGTTTTATGCCCGGCGAACCGGAGTTCAGTTTTACACCTTATATCACCCTGGGGGCGGGTATTTTCAGTTATGATCCTTATGCTTACCTGAAGGGCCGTAAAGTAAACCTCAGGCCACTGGGTACCGAAGGGCAGGGCAGTAATACGTACAGTTCATTGGCCCTGTGCATTCCCTTTGGCGGCGGGATAAAATATGCATTAAATGAACGTTTCAATATCGGCTTTGAAGTTTTGTACCGTTATACCAATACCGATTACCTGGATGATGTAAGTACAACTTACCCTGATGCTTCGATATTTCCTCCCAATGTTGACGGAAGCCCTTCAGACGGTTTTCTTTTGTACGACCGGTCTTATGAATTTGGTACCCCTATCGGCATTAAAGGCCGCCAGCGGGGCAACAGCAAGCAGAAAGACCATTTTGTAACGGCCATGTTTCATATTTCATTCAACCTCCAGTCGTACAAGTGCCCGACGGCCAACTAAAATCCAATTGTGCAAAATCACCCCGAAGTGTTAGTACGGGGATAGGGTTTTTTGGGGTTTTAGCAGTATAATTAAACCGCTTTAATGGGGTGACGGGCTCTATTACCAAATCATTTTTTAACCTGATAAACCCATTCGTATGCGCAGAAGAACGGAACGGTGAAAGGTGTGGCCTATGACCCCCTTGCCAAACAACCCATTGCTGCTGCAACCGTAACTGTGCTGGAAAGAAAGGACTCTTCTCTTGTAAGCTTTACAATGACAGGTAATGACGGCCGCTTTGAAATAAAAGGTCTTGCCAATGGCGACTACCGCCTGCTGATCACCCATGTTAATTATCACAACAGCAATAAATATTTCAGCATAACCGACAGCAGCAAAAATGCAGATTTGGGCAATATGACCATCAGCGACAAAACAAAAGTGCTGGAAGAAGTGGTGATTGCAGCTGAAGCGCCGCCGGTTACCCTCATCAATGATACCATTCAATACAATGCCGCGTCATTTAAAGTGCAGCCCAATGCCAATGTGGAAGACCTGCTGAAGAAATTACCGGGAGTGAAAGTGGAAAAAGACGGAACCATCAAAGCACGGGGCGAAAAAGTGCAGAAAGTGCTGGTGGATGGCAAAGAGTTTTTTGGTAATGACCTCAAGATCGCCACGAAGAATTTACCGGCTGATGCGGTAGATAAAGTGCAGGTATATGACAAGCAAAGCGACCAGGCGCAGCTTACCGGTTTTGAAGACGGCAATTATGAAAAGACCATCAACCTGAAACTCAAGAAGGATAAAAAGAAAGGCGTGTTTGGCAGGGCCATGGCCGGCGCCGGCAGAGTATTTTTCACAGGACTATAATGCCTCCTTTGACTGGCGGTTGCCGAAGGGATTCTTCTTTGCCACTGTCTTTAATTATGCCATCAACAACCAGCGGGCAGCAGGATTTAATGTGACTGTGCCGTTGTGGAATGCCTGCATCAGCAAACAGGTTTTGAAGTTCACCCGGGGTGAGACCAAATTGAGTGCAAGGGACCTGCTGAATAAAAATGTGGGCATCAGCCGGAACACCAGCAACAACTATATTGAGGACAGCCGGGTGCTGACACTGCGTCGTTTCTTTTTGCTGAGCTTTACCTACACCCTGAGCAAGACGGGTTTGAATAACGGAAACGGCGGCGGTATGCGGATAATAACCAGATAAAATCGTTAGCCGGGTTTAATGTATTCCCGCCACAGTAAAGGTTATAATCCTGCTTTCGCAGATATCTCCAGCATCCTATCTATTGGTTTCTTTGCTGCCAATCTCAGATCTTCGTCCATGATTATCTCCGGTGTTTCATATTCCATGCAGAGGTAAAGTTTTTCCAGGGTATTCAGCTTCATGTGCGGGCAGTCGTTGCAGGCGCAGCTGTTATTAGGGGGAGCCGGGATAAAAGTTTTTTGTGGCGACGCCTTCATCATCTGGTGCAGGATGCCTGTTTCGGTGGCAACGATGTATTCCTGTGAAGAATCACTTTGTGTGTATTTCAATAATCCCGTGGTGCTTCCTATAAAATCAGCCATTTTTAAAATCGGTTCTTCACATTCAGGATGTGCAATCAATTTGGCGCCCGGGTGCCTTAGTTTCAGTTTGGTGATCTTTTCAAAACTGAATATTTCATGCACCATACAGGCGCCATCCCAAAGCAGCATATTGCGCCCGGTTACTTTGTTGATATAAGCGCCCAGGTTCCTGTCGGGCGCAAAAATGATGGGTTGTTCCTTTGGAAAACTTTCCACCATCAGCCTGGCATTGCTGCTGGTGCAAATAACATCACTCAGGGCTTTGATGCCGGCACTGCAATTGATATAACTCACCACCACATGATCCGGATGCTTCTCCTTAAATTTTTTGAACAGGGGCGGGGGGCAACTGTCACTCAGTGAACAACCGACTTTCAGGTCAGGTATAACTACTTTTTTGGAAGGGTTTAAAATTTTAGCTGTCTCAGCCATAAAGTGCACCCCGGCAAAAACGATCATATCTGCTTTCGTTTTCTCAGCCGTTTGTGCCAGTCCCAGGCTGTCGCCGATATAATCTGCCACATCCTGTATGTCCGGTTCCTGGTAATAGTGTGCCAGCAGCACGGCATTCTTTTCCCTCTTCAGCCTTTCGATAGCAGCAAACAGGTCCATTGCCGGATCCGGTTCTATATCGAGAAAACCTCTTTTCTCAACTTCCTTTAACGCTGTGGCAATATCAGGATTCATTTCAAAAAAATTTCGGGACAGCAATATTCCGCTAATACCATCAGATTTTCAAAATAAAAAAATGCAACCCCCGCTTAAATACAATAATATTAATACTATAATTTTTTATAAAACAGTTTATTATTATTATAGGTGTGGATTAGGGGAAAAAAACATTTACAAAATTACTCCAAAGCAGTAATCCACAAGCATCCCCCCTGTATCCACAGTGTCTTTTCACGGCAGTAGCGGGTTTCAGTAAGCTTTCCACTTGTATGTGGATAGAAGGATGCATCCTGAGTGAATAAAAAAAGCAAAAACCGATGGGGATTATTTGCGTATAAAATAAAGGATATCCATGTTTTCCGGCCAGTAAATCATCCCTCTTTTTTTTAATTGCTTTTACTCCTGTTTCATTTCCCCGTTTCACAAGCGGTTTTCCACTTTATAAGGACACTATTAACAAAGGTGAGTGGAAAAAAACCCGGAGGCAGACCCGGAAAAGCGCTGTTTAATGTTATACAAACGGGAAGGCGGTAAAAACAGAATCCTGTATTTTTATTGCTCTAAAAAACTAAACCATGAACTGGCTGAAACGATTGCTTATATCCCTAGCCTTATTACTGACCGTTGTAAATGTACGGGCTGATGAGGGGATGTGGTTGCCACAACTGCTTGCCCGGCTGAATGAAAAACACATGAAGGGACTGGGTATGAAAATAAGTGCTGCTGATATATATAATATAAATAAAGGAAGCCTGAAAGATGCAATAGTAAGCTTTGGTGGTTTTTGTACCGGCGAAATCATATCCACGAAAGGACTTGTGCTCACCAACCATCACTGCGGCTTTGATGCCATTCAGAACCACTCCACGCTGGAGCGTAATTACATCCATGACGGTTTTTGGGCCAAAAACCATGCAGAGGAAATTCCCAACGCCGGTTTGTTTGTAACTTTTATTGTGCGGATTGAGGAGGTAAGCAGCCAGGTATTGGCCGGCGTAACTCCAGCAATGGAAGAAAAAGAAAGACAATCGGTGGTTGATAAAAACATTGCAGCGGTAAGAAAGAACCTGAAAAAGGAAAGCTACCAGGACAGCCATGTCCGTGCATTTTTTGAAGGCAACCAGTATTTTTTATTTGTAACAGAAACTTACCGGGATGTAAGGCTTGTGGGTGCGCCGCCTTCCGCCATTGGTAATTTCGGCAAGGATACAGATAACTGGATGTGGCCCCGCCATACAGGAGATTTTTCCCTGTTCCGCATTTATGCAGGAAAAGACAACAAACCGGCAGAATACTCCGCAGATAACATCCCCTACACTCCCAAAAGGGCCCTTTCCATATCGCTTTCCGGTGTAAGCGAAAATGATTTTACTATGGTGTTTGGTTTCCCGGGCCGCACCACACAATATCTGCACTCTGCAGCAGTGGAGCAGGTCATCAATGTAAACGATCCTGCTAAAATTGCCATCCGGGAAAAAGCGCTGGCTGTTATTGATGCTTTTATGCGGAAAGATGAGCAGATAAAAATACAGTATGCAGCCAAGTATGCCGGAATCCAGAATTCGTATAAAAAATGGCAGGGTGAGGTACTGGGGCTTACGGGCACCCATGCGCTGGCCAAAAAGAAAACCTATGAGGAGGAATTTCTGAAAAGAGTGAACAGTAAACCAGAGTGGAAGGATCAATACGGGTCATTGGTTAATGATCTGCAAAAAGCATATGATGCCTTCAGGGTATATGGCAAACACCGGGATTATTATACAGAGATCATCAACCGCATTGAGGCGTTTACCGTAGCCGCCCAGCTTAACAACCTGATTTCTGCCAAAGAAAAAAATGGCGAAGAAGGATTTAAAAAAGCCCTGCCGCAGGTGCAAAACCGGCTTGAGGACTTATATAATGAATACAATCCTGCGGTTGATAAAAAACTTTTCGAAACGCTGATGCAGTTGTTTGTTGAGGGCCAGGATGCAGAATATATATCTTCCTTACCCCGGCAGCTGGCTGCTGCATCCGGCGGATTCGGCCAGCTGGCGGAAAAAATGTATGCCGACTCATGGCTGGACGATGGAAGTAAAATCCTTGACGGGCTGAAAAATGATGCTGCAGCGCTGCTGGAAAAATGCCGGAAAGACCCGATGAACGACCTGGCCATGGCCCTGTCATCAGCCTATACGGAAAAAGTAAACCGCCGGCTTACCGAACTGCAAAACAACATCAACCGCCTGCAACGCAGCTATATGCAGGCGCAGATGGAAGTGTTTAAAGAAAAAGTGTTTTATCCCGATGCCAACAGCACCCTGCGGGTTACCTATGGAACCGTAAAAGGCTATAACCCGAGAGATGCTGTGGTATATGATTATTATACTTACCTGGATGGCGTAATGGAAAAATACAAGCCGGGAGACTATGAGTTTGATGTGCCTGAAAAGCTAAGACAGCTTTATCAGGTAAAAGATTACGGGCCTTATGGCCAAAACGGAAAAATGCCGGTTTGCTTTATCGCCCGCAACCATACCACCGGCGGTAATTCAGGAAGCCCCGCCCTTGATGCCTGGGGCAACCTGGTGGGACTAAACTTTGACAGGGTATGGGAAGGAACCATGAGCGATATTAATTATGATCCCTCCATCTGCCGGAATATTATGGTGGATATTCGCTATGTGCTGTTTATTGTTGACAAATATGCCGGAGCCGGCCATCTTATCAGCGAGATGAAACTGGTTAGGCCCAAACAGCGTTAAAAACAGCCGGTAACCCAGGCAAAAACACTTTATTTTTCAACCAATTATCCGGCTTTTCAAAAAGCCCAATTACCCACATTGTATCCACAAAAACCCTAATTTTGCCGTCCCCAAAAGGGGTTATCGATTTTCAAAACCCCATACAAAAATTAGTATGTCAATTATTCAAACGATCAGGGAAAAGGGAGCAAGAATTACCGTAATACTCATTGCATTAGCGCTGATTGGTTTTATTCTTACCGACTATTTTCAGAGCAGAAACCGCAATACCGGCGGTGGTGGCTCAGAAACGGTGGGCCGGGTAAATGGAAAGCGCATCAGCTTTACTGAGTTCAACAGCAAAGTAAACCAGACGGAAGAAAATTTGAAACAGCAGGGAAACCCTTCATCTGAAACCACCACACAAAGGGCCATTGATAATACATGGGAGCAGGAAGTAACCCGTATTTTGCTGGAAGATGAATTTGACAAGCTTGGCATTATCGTAGGGAAAAAAGAACTGGGCGATATCCTGTATGGTCCCAATGCCCCCGCCGATCTGAAAAGCCAGTTTACTGATCCCCAGACGGGGCAATATGATGCTGTAAAAGCCAAACAGCAGATTGACCAGATTATGAAGCGGGGCGCCCCGGAGCAAAAAGCAGCCTTTAATAATTATATCAACCAGTTGATCATGCAGCGGCAGAGTGAGAAATTTTTTTCCATGCTGAGCAACAGCACCAATGTACCCCGCTGGTATGTTGAAAAGCAAAATGCCGACGCCAGCCTGATGGCCAAAGTGTCGCTGGTAAAAGAGGTGTATGCATCTATTCCTGACAGCACAGTTAAAATAACCGATAAGGAAATTGCCGATTATATCAGCCGGAACAAAGACCAGTTCAAACAAACCGAAAGCCGCAGCATCAGCTATGTTACCTTCAGCGCAGCGCCTTCGGCGAATGACAGCCTTGCAGCCAAAAACAAATTACTTGAGCTAAAAGCAGAATTTGACACCACCAACAGGCTGGAAGATTTCCTGCTGCTGCAGGGAGTTGATCCCCGGAATAATTATGATGGTTACAGGCAAGGAAAGAACATTTCTTCAGCCTACAAAGACTCCATCATCAAACTTCCGGCGGGCAGTGTGTACGGCCCTTACCTGGAAGGAAGCAACTATATGCTGGCCAAGCTGCAGGGCGTAAGACAAATACCGGATACGGTAAATGTGCGCCATATACTGATCGCCACCCTGCAGCAGGACCCCCAAACAGGCCAACAGGTACAGACGAGGGATACCGCCACGGCTTATAAACTTACCGACAGCATACGTACAGCCATTGCGAGAGGTTCTAATTTTGATACGCTGTGTGTAAAGCTATCCGAAGATCCCGGCAGCAAAGACAAGGGCGGTGTATATGCAGGTGTATACTCAGGTCAGATGGTGGGAAGTTTTAATGATTTTTGTTTCCTTAACCCCGCTGGTGCAAAGGGCATTGTAAAAACGGAATATGGCTACCATTATGTTGAAGTGCTTTCGCAAAAGGGCAGCGGAACGGGGTATAAAATAACATTCCTTCCCAAGGAAATTGTGGTAAGTTCCGAAACGGACAACAACGCCAACAATGAGGCCACCATGTTTGCTGCTGACAGCAGGGACATTAAATCATTTGATGAAAACTTTGAAAAGAAACTGAAGCCCAGGGGCATTAATAAAGCATTGGCAACAGTAGGGCCGAGGGATGCACAAATCGCTATCGGCTATTCACGGGAGCTGGTACGGAATATTTACAATGCCAAAACGGGACAGGTGCTGAAACCCGTAAAGGTGGGAGATAGCTATGTGGTGGCGGTGGTAACCGAGGTTTTAAAAGAAGGAACCCAGCCGGTGGAAAAAGCAAGACCTGCCGTGGAATCCGCACTAAGAAATAAAAAGAAAACAGAGATACTGAAGCAAAAAGTCGGGAAAATAACCACCCTTGAGGCCGTTGCTGCGGCATGGGGCGGAAAACAAATAGAAACACTTGACAGCCTTCGCTTTTCAGGCAGCAATGCCACTCTCGGTTATGAACCACGGGTAACCGGGGCCATCTTCAATCCTGCCAGCAAAGGAAAAGTGATGCCCGAAGTACTCGAAGGACAAAGCGGCGCTTATGTGGTAAGGGTCGACAATGTAACTTCCACTCCTGTAACAGCAGGAAGTGTGGCCGATCAGCGTAAAATGATGGCTGATCAGAAAAAGGGTATGATTAACCCGATAGCCGCTTTAAAAAGCGCAGCCACTATAAAAGATAACAGGGCGAATATTTATTAAACATTTATACAGCCAATACTGACTGAAATCCCGCTCAACAAGGCGGGATTTTGTTTTGCTGATGTCGGAAACAGAACTGGCTAAGGGTATCTAATTTTGTGATGCAATGAGTGAACCCATTATCAATAAAGTAGCGGAAAGCGGACTGGTAACCATTGACCCTGAAAACTGGTATCCCCGGGGCGAAACGGCATTATTCGACCTGAAGGATCATTTATTCATGGGAATGATATTGAAAGAAAAAGAATTCAGGGAGACGCTGAAAACACAGGACTGGCAGGCCTATGCCGGTAAAAATGTGGCTGTTTTCTGCAGCGCCGATGCCATAATTCCCGTATGGGCATGGATGCTGGTGGCGGCTTACCTGCAACCCGTTGCCAAAGCAATAGTAATGGGGGATGAAAAAGAACTGCACAAACAGCTTTTTCTGCGCAACCTTTCCTCCATCAACATCAATGAATATGCAGATAAAAGGGTGGTGATTAAAGGCTGCGGCGAAACACCCGTTGCTGATTTTGTGTATATGGAAATTACCAGACTGCTGCGGCCGGTAGCCAAAAGCATCATGTATGGTGAACCCTGCAGCACCGTACCGGTTTTCAAAAGAAAATAATTTTTACGCTGACAATTTGCGGGCTGCTGTTGTTCAGAACCACCCCCTCCGCTTAAATCCGTAAAGCATCAGGGCGGGAATCAGCAGCATTGCGCCGACGGCGGTGTAAAAGCCCCAGCGCTGGTGAAGGAAATCCACATTGGCATCAAAGTTCATCCCGAATATGCCGCCGATAACAGTGGCCGGCGCCAGCAGGCAGGTTACGATGGCCATCACCTTCATCACTTCGTTCATTTTTAAGTTCACATTGTTGATGTGCAGGTCCTGCATGCTTACCATCACATCCCGGTAATTTTCCACCAGGTCAATAGCCTGTACGATGTGGTCGTATACATCTTTATAGTATTTGGTATGCCGGTCTTCCAGCAGGAAGCTTTCGCTGCGCAAAAAACCGTTAACCAGTTCCCGTACCGGCGAAAAATTTCTTTTTAAGATGATCAGCTCTTTGCGCAACTGGGTAATATGGGCAAGGGCCCTCGGGTTATTTCCCCGCATCACCTCGTCTTCTACCTCCTCAATCCGTTCGCCCAGTTTTTCCATCACCAAAAAATAATGGTCAACAATCAAATCCAGCAGGGCATAGCAAAGCAGGTCGGCCCCCCGCTGACGGAGTTTGCCGCCACCGGCTTTCAGTTTTTCACGTAAAGGGGTGAACACATCCCGCCGGGCATCTTCCTGAAAACTGATGACCACATCTTTGGCCAGGATGATGCTGATCTGTTCCTGCTCCACCGACAACTTTTCATCATTATAGTACAGCATATTAAGCAGGCAAAAAATGTTGTTGTCCGCCTCATCTAATTTTGGCCGCTGGTTGATGCTCAGGATATCTTCTGTTACCAGCGGGTGGATATCAAAATGGATGCATACGGCTTCCACATCCGCTTTGCGCAACCCGTCAATATTAATCCAGGTGGTGCGGCCGCTGGTTTTGTAGGGTAAACAATCTGCTACAGAAGCCGCCCTCTTTTCTTCCAGGCTGTCGCCGTTGTAATCAAAAACAGAAATCAATACTTCTTTTGCCTCTTCCCGGTGGGGGATTACCGTGGGGTTCACAGAAAGAATTTCCTTGGTTCTTTTTGCGGTAAAAAGATTGGGCAGGTACAGGTACTTCAGGTATTTATCGGGGCGCAGCTTTTCGAGATTCATAACAGGAAGGTAGGAAAAATCATTTTACATGCAGGCTGTTGTAATAAGAAACAAGGCTGATATAATCGGCATCCGACTTTCCCTTCAACCGGTTGGCGCCGATGTATTGCTGCAGCTCAGCAGTATTACCGGTCAGTAATTCGGCAACTGACGAAAGTGATTTAACGGTAGTGAAAGTATTGTTGTATAAAATAAAATAACGGCTGGCAGTGGTAATATGCTGTTCGGTGGTGGCCGATCCGTAGGGTTTTGTTTCCATGATTTCCTTTACCGGTTTTTTAAAGAGCAGGGCTTTTCCTTCTGCCAGCAGCAGGTGCCAGCCCGCCGCTGCCGCAGTGCCCGAACCAATAAACGATGAATGCACAAAGTGGTAGCGTTTTTTTTCGGCGCTGTCGGTAAGCCAAATTTCCCGGATGCGGTTATTGGCAATAAGCGGATTGCCCGCCCTGTCCTGATAATGCACTTCATCGGCCAGCAGGTCAATCTTCAGCCGGATGCTGTCGTAGCGTTTTCCTGCCGGAAGCACCAGCGAACCCAGCATCCAGCCATCACTGAAGTAGGGGGTGCCTTCCACCACTTTTACATAACGGGCCAGCGAGATGGGTTCGCCGCCCAGCACCAGGAAGAGGCCGCTCATGGGGCTGGTATCCTCCTTGCCCACATCCACCACCCGCTGCTGCGGCTGAGCGGCAAAGCAGGAAAACACAGCAAGGGAAACAAGGATATATTGCCCGGCCTTCATGTACTAAAGTTATTAAAGTAAAGATTGCT
>Ga0194121_10000786_pt1 | contig 55261 bp, 49 predicted proteins | sample TA2MahCa50mmetaG_FD_148609 | JGI IMG/M metagenome (GOLD analysis project Ga0194121, IMG submission 148609) | Freshwater microbial communities from Lake Tanganyika, Tanzania - TA2015020 Mahale Deep Cast 50m | ecosystem: Environmental > Aquatic > Freshwater > Lake | place: Tanzania: Lake...
TGTCGCGCGGGCCGAGCTTGAGATACTGACAGATCGCACCGATGTCGGGCGGGTCGGTCGGCTCTGACCGCAACTGATTGAACGCTCCGCCGCTGAAGCCGGTCACCACATTGAGCGGGTTGTGTGCGTTGTAGCCGTGCGTCACCGATCGGATCACACACGCCTTGTGCATGACCTTCGCAATGTTCGGCATGTATTCGCTGACGTGATAACCCGGCAGCGATGTGCTGATCGGCTGAAACTCGCCGCGCACTTCGACCGGCGCGTCCGGCTTCATATCGAACATATCCTGTTGACTTGGACCTCCAAGCAAATTGAACAGGATCACGGACTTCGCCTTGCCCGGCCTCACCGACGAGCCGGCCTCCGCCGCGTGCATCAATCGCGGCAAGCTCATCCCCGCGAACAGCGACAACCCGCCGACACGCATCGCTTCCCGACGAGTTACTCCGTCGCAGAGTTCTCCAGATTGGCCAAGCACGCTGAGCATGTGTCGATCTCCGAGGATTGCATTTGCGCGATCGCGCAAGCACTTTACTCATCGACCGTTCGTCGCTAAAGCCCAAATGGGATTTTGTGCTTGTACTTTCGCGTTGTCCGTTTCGATTGAGGCCAACATGTTTGCCAGCAAGTCCACACCGCCTGTGCCACCTTTGGCGGGACTGTGCAATTTTGCGGTGGCTCAAAGGCCGGGATTGTCTGTGGCCGAATGCGTCGATTGGCTGAAGTACAACCATTATCTGTTATCTCGGCTGCACGAAATCTTCACCGCTCGGATCACGTCCGAGCCGTTGTATGAATTGAAGACGGCGTTCAGTCATCACGCCTATCTCTGCGCCGAACACATCACAGCGATTCGTTCACGGGTATCGGAGATGCGTGAGCCGCCGCTCGGTCTGGAGAACATCCCGCATCCGGCATTGAAGCTGTTGTGCGATGAAGTGCTTTGTGCTCCGACAACACTGGCATTGCTCGACGGCATCTACGGCGTCATCGTGAGTGACTTGATCTCGTCGTTTGAGGCCTACCTCGAAATCACCAACCCGCTGGCGGATGCCCCCAGCGTGCGCATCGCTCGCTTTGCCCTGCTCGAATTACGAGAGATGGCACAGTTCGGCATTGCAGCCATCATGGCCCTACAGGCAACCGACGCACCACGCGGTGTCGAAAAATGGGTGCCATTTCTCCGAAAGTGTTTGGCGGCAGCGTCACGGCTGCGCGGTCACGAATCGAACGATTCAGGAGAGCTGGAACCAGTTTACTCCGCGAATGCGTTCGAGTTTGATCCGGTGCCGAAGCGGGACTCTCGGTTTCTCGATTCGTTCAACGGCGGCGTGAACCCGGAAGCATTTTTGTACGACGAGCGATTCTCGCCGCGCGACAAGGTGCTGATGTTGTTTTACAAACGCCTGCGCGAGATCGACGTGCCGGAGATGATGGCCAGCATTATTCATCAGACTCCGGGTAAGCCGTGGAAATATTACCGGGACATGTCGCGGCAACTGTGGGATGAGGCTCGGCACGCGATGCTCGGCGAGGTCGGCTTCGTCAGCCAAGGGATCGACTGGTCGAGCATCCCGATCAACTTCACCTGGTCGCGGAACTTGAACACGCAGCTCTCACCGCGTGATCGGCACGCGGTGCTGTATTTCATCGAGCAAGGCTTGATGCCCCGCAACGGCAAGCGTTTTGAGTGGGAGGTCGCGACCGAATCTGGCATTCCGCTTGCCAAGCTGATTCAAGACTTCGATTGGGCGGACGAGGTGCTGCACTCGCAGATTGGCCGTGAGTGGTACGTTACTGAATTTTCGAATCTGAACACGGCGCTGAGCTACGGGGATCGCTGTTGGTCTACGATTTTGAGTCAGTGGCAGCGATACCTCGACGAAGGGCTGACCGAGCATCGGAACTGGTGGCCGGAGTTGTATCGGTCGGCATGCGATCGTTGGGGTGTGACTCCCGATCCGGCGGCACTCGCATTCAATGAGACCTATGCCGAAGTCCGTGCAGATTTGAAAGCGATTACTGGATCGGCCTGAAGCCCGACTCACGGCGAATCCGACAAAGCCGGCAGGATCTCGTGCTGCCCGTCGAGGGGCCACGAAATCCCGGAGTTGTTTGCGGAAGGCAGGTTCCGGGTGCCGACAGTCAAATCAGGTCTGCTCGTGAGGCGATCCGATTGCGTCGAGAATTCCTTTGGCAACGATCGCTCGTGCGGATTACCTTGTGCTCCACACGTCTTGCAGCGCAGGCAGTCCGTCAGCCAGGATGGAAACAGACTCGGAAACTCACGCCGTGCTTGCTGTTCTCAAAGTATTCTGTTCGTTGGAACGACTGACGCGAATCGGCGTCCATTGCCGAATTCGGTGCCGCCGGGCAATTCGATCTGCTCGACTTCCGGCGTGGGTCGATCGTCCGTCGAGCCGGGCGTTCGCAGTGTCGTTGTTGATCCACCTGGGGTTGGCGGTCTGCGCAGCAGTTTCGTTACTGCCGAGCGGCGTCCAGTTCCGCGAGATCGTTTTTGAAACCGGTTGGGTGACGCCCGAAGATTCGTCGGCGAAATTCGTGGAATTCTCTGCCGGAGAGTTCGCCGCGACACCGCCGGCCAGCGATGGGGGATCGGTGGGTGGATTCCTGCCGGAGTTTCGCACGGCCGAACCGGATGTTCCGAACCCGACTCAGACGGCACTTGCCAGTTTGACATGGAACGCCGCTGCGGAAACGGACCTCAGTCGTGCGGTGGGATCACCCGTCAATCGAGTTGGCGCCGGGATGGGACGCGGTCAGGGTCAGGGAGTCGGCAATGGCAAAGGCCATGGACGCGAAGGTGGCGACGGCAAATCGTTTTTTGGAATGGGTTTGGATGGCAAGTCGTTCGTGTATGTTTTGGATTGCTCGCTGAGCATGAACCACCCGCATGACAGCGATGCCAAGACTCGGTTCCGAAAGATGAAAATGGAACTCGCGAATTCGGTGTCGCACCTGCGACCGGATCAGGAGTTTTTCATCGTCTTCTTCAATCACGAAGCGGTCCCGATGCCGGCGGAGCGAATGGTATCGGCGGCACCGGAAAACAAGCAGTACTTTCTCGACTGGGTCGAGCAAGTCCCGGCACAGGGCGACACAGATCCCACTGCCGCACTGCTGATGGCACTGCGAATGCGGCCTGATGTCATCTATTTTTTGACCGATGGGTGTTTCAGCGGTGCAGCGAACGACATCGTCAAGGGCGTTCAGCAGTCTCGAACGACTATTCACACGTTCGTTTTCGAGACCTGGCTCACCGAAAAACAGCAGGCCGGACTGGAATTGATGCGCCAGAAGAAAGTTAGTGCAGCCATGGCCAAGCTGGGGGAGGCGACTTATCGCCGGTTGCGTGAAATTTTGGTGGCAGAACAAGTGATGCAGGGTTTGTCGCAGAACAATGGTGGCAAGTATCACGTCATTCCGTAGCGTGATGGCTCCGCTGATATTGCCATTGAGCAAGAAAAACAGCCGCGTTCATCACGCGGCTGCTGAGAAGTTTCGGCGGTGATCGAATCGGGTATCAAGAATTGATGGCGGCCGGTTCGGTCTGCTTCTTTTGGATGGCTTGATAGACCTCTTCGCGATGGACGCTTACCTCGCGTGGCGCTTCGATTCCCAGGCGAACTTTGTCCCCTTGGATATCCACGATCATGATCGCGATGTTGTCACTGATGATGATTTTCTCGTCTTTTTTACGGCTGAGTACCAACATGGTCCTGTCCTTGGTCCGAGAGGGTTTTGCCCGCGACGGTAAATGAAACTCAACCATGAGCCCCAAGCCGCAAGCTCCGAATTGATCCTTGCTGCGAGTCGTGTCGGGACTTGTCATGGCCCGACGCAGTTTGCCGAAAAGATAGGTCGCCCCACATCGATAGCGAGCAGCGAATTGAAAGAATCTCGAGAATTTGGGTCCGGCTGTAACGATCACGCGAACCTTGCCACGACCGACCAGGAGTCAGGACAATCTGAGCCATGCAGACAACGATTTTGATGTCACTGATTTGCCTGGTCATCGGCTTTGGAGTCGCTTGGCGAATTCGGGGCCGCCAAGCGCTGGCGACATTTGCAAGAGAAGCTCGCACCGACATGTTAACCGGATTGAAGAATCGACGAGCCTTCGATGAGGAACTGGGGCGTCAATTTGCACAACGTCAACGACAGGGAATCCATTTCTCGCTGATCATGATCGACGTCGACCATCTCAAAGCATTCAACGATGTCAACGGCCATTTGTCCGGTGATCTCGCTTTGCGAACGGTCGCCCAGGTGTTGTCCGCAACGTTGCGGGAGATGGACATCGTGTGTCGTTACGGCGGCGACGAATTCGCCGTCATCTGTGCCGGGGCGAAGTTGCAGGAGGCCGCCGTTGCTGCCGAACGGGTTCGACAGGCCGTCGCTGCCCATGCGGTCTCTTTGAAAAAGGGTGACGCGCAGGTAACGGTCAGCCTGGGAGTGGCCGAAGTGATCAATCCGGAGATCTCGGAAGGACTCATACAGCGTGCAGATGACGCTCTGTATGCCGCGAAACAATCCGGCCGAAATCGCGTTCATTGGCACAACGGGCATGAATGTCTCGCGGCGGAACTTCATTGAGGCCGACCACGAATGGATCAGCCCACAGCGCCGCATATCAGGTCAAAGGCTGACACCCACAGTCGCGGCTTGCGATCTCGATGCCGTCGCGCCGCGGCAATCCCAACAGAGAGTTTGGAATCCACCTCGCTTGCAATGAAATCGAAGCACTGCTTGTTGGAGATCTGATTCTGCAGGTCGAGCAAATTCGAAGACAGACCTTCGTGCTGGCGATGCAAGCGATCAGTCATGTTCGACTAATTGGGATTCTGCTCACAGATGTCCGCAAAACGGCCTCCTTGGTCTTCGTGCTCGAATTCGTTGGGCAGCAAATTCAGCAGTTCATCCACGATCTTCAATAGCCCGCGGCGCGTTTCGTCATCCGGAGAGTCCTCGAGCAAATCACGCAAATCGCCAATCAGCAGGCACTCCAACACGGAATAACGCGTGCACGCATCACGAGGCGGAGCAGGGCGAGACGGAGTCATGCGACGTCCGTTCACAAAAGAACCCTGGAAACTGGTTAGAAACCTCGTGACAAGGGCCAACCGCTCAAGAGGGTAGTTGGAGATGATGCTGTATGAAGTGATGGGATTTCGCCAGTGGTTTGATTCCGGCATCTGCACGATTTGCAGGCCGGTCTCAGGATGGTCAGAGGAATTCCGCCTGCAACAACGTTTCCCGGAATTTTCGGTTCACGAGGAAACTGCTATGGTTGGCAAACCGCCTCGTGATTCGACGGTTGGAGTATGAGGCGCCGATCCCACCGAAGCCGACGGAACTTCTGATGAGTGAATCTTCGACGACGACACTGATGACCACGCTCCCCGTGGCGACTCCGACGGTCACTCCATCAGTTGGCTCCACGGAAGTTGGCAGCTACTTCGTCTCGAACTATCCGCCGTTTTCGCAGTGGCAGTCGGAGTTCGTGTCGGAGACCCTCTCGGCATTCGCCGGCGAGCCGAATCGTGATGTGTCGCTGGGGCTTTACCTGCACATTCCGTTCTGCCGAAAACGCTGCAAGTTTTGTTACTTCCGCGTCTATACGAATCAGAATGCCTCGGCGATCGAGCAGTATGTCGAAGCGCTCGGCCGCGAGATTGAATTGCTGGGGCAACAGCGAGCGGTCGCCGGACGCCGATTACAGGTTGTGTATTTTGGCGGCGGAACGCCGTCGTATTTGAGTTCCAAGCAGTTGCTGTTTCTTCGCGACACGCTCAGGCGGACAATCTCGTGGGACCACGCGGAGGAAGTCACCTTTGAGTGTGAACCCGGCACACTCAACTTGGAGAAAGTCAAAACGCTAAAGGAAATCGGAGTCACGCGTGTGTCGCTTGGTGTCGAGAATTTCAACGATGCGATTCTGGAGGAAAACGGTCGAGCACATCTCTCACCCGAGATCTTCCGGGCCTACGACTGGTTGCAACAGGTTGGCTTTCCGCAGATCAACATCGACCTGATCGCCGGCATGATTGGCGAGACTGACGAGAATTGGGAGCGCTGCGTCGGGCAGGCTCTCAAACTTCAACCGGACAACATCACCGTCTACCAAATGGAACTGCCGTTTAACACGCTGATCTCCAAAGAGATGCGAGAGCACGGTGTCACGTCGCCGGTGGCGGATTGGCCGACGAAGCGCCGTTGGGTCAGCGAGGCGATGGATTGTTTCCTGGCCAACGGCTATCAGATTTCTAGCGGCAATGAATTCGTGAAGAGTCTCGACACCGACCGATTCGTCTACCGCGACAACCTGTTTCGTGGGACGGATCTTCTGGCGGCGGGAGTGTCTGCCTTCGGTCATTTGCAGGGTGTGCATTACCAGAACTTCGACCGGATCGAGGAGTATCAAAGGGTTGTTCTCGAAGAGGGACGCCTGCCGATCAATCGCGCGCTGCGACCGACGGCCCATCAGTCGCTGATTCGGGAGTTTGTGCTGCAATTGAAGGAAGGACATCTTGACGCTGCGACCCTCAATCGAAAGTTCGGCGTGGATGTGCTGAACGAATTTGCCGAGCCGCTTCGCAACCAACAAGCCGCCGGCTACCTGGAAGTCGATGACAGCGATATCCGGCTGACTCGCAAGGGTCTGCTGCAAGTCGATAGCCTCTTGCCGGAGTACTTCGAGCCTCGACATCGACAAGTCAGATACACCTAGCGGTACGGCCTGCTGATCGCGTGCGGCCCAAGGATGCAATGAAACCACACGACGAACTCCAATCATTGGTAGAACTGTTTCCCAGCGTCTCGCCGTTGATTGAACGGGCCGAGCATGTGTCGTCGGCGATGACGCCGGAGCCGTACAAGTCGTTGCTCGCTCACGATCACCACATGACCGTGGCGATGGAGTCGTTTCACAAATCTCCGGTGGAAGTCCGTGTCTTGGCCAAGCGGTTGGATGGAAACGTCTACTGCCGCGAGATCGTGTTGCTGAAGCACGGAACTGGGGAGATCGTGCAATTCGGCATCGTGCGATTCGATCTGGAATCGGTTTCCGAGCGAGTCCGCGAGGAAATCTTGAGTGAGAAGACGCCGCTGGGTCGAATCTTGATCCAGCACAACGTGTTCTTGCAGATTGCACTCGGAGCCATTTTGAGGGTCACGGCCGGTCTGGGGTTGAGTGAAGCGTTGCAGATGCCGCTGTATGGGCAAACCTTCGGCCGGCTCGCGACGATTTTTTGTAACGGCCAGCCAGCGGTTGACCTGTTGGAGATTTCAGCACCACTCGAGAGACGTTGACGTCCGCGCATCAGAATCCATCGAATCGAATAACCACATGACTGCTCAGTTCATCACTACTCGCCGCGTGGAATTCGCTGACACCGACATGGCGGGGATCATCCACTTCGCGAATTATTACCGGTACATGGAGGAGGCGGAGCACGCCTTCTTTCGTTCGCTGGGACTGCGCATCATGCAGTCACAACCGGACGGTTCAGTGATCGGTTGGCCGCGCGTTTCGGCCTCCTGTTCGTTTGAGGCTCCGGCCTATTTCGAGGACTCCCTTGAGGTCCGGCTGAACCTCGTGCGAAAGGGAATCAAGTCGCTGAACTACGAGATCGAATTTTGGCGAGGCCAAACGCGGCTGGCTCATGGAAAACTGAAAACCGTGTGTTGCCTCTGTCGGCATGGCGAGTCGCTGGAGTCGATCGTGATTCCCGCCGAGTATGCCGACAAACTCATCGAGATGCCTGGTCGGGCTGGCTGAAAATCGCGAATCCGAGACTCCGCGCTCACGATTCGTCGAGCGGTTGCGTATGATCCGCCCCGCTCGCGAGGTATTGCATAATCGGATTGGCGTCGCGAGCAGGCAACAGCTTCAAACCAGTGGTGCGGTGGACTACGTGAGCGGCGGCGAATTGACAATCTCTTGGGGCTTGAGACGAATGATTCGTGCGTTGCCGTTGTTGTGCGTGGCCGCGCTGATGCTGGCCGCTTGGTCCGATTGGGCGATGGCCGATGATCCGCTGACAGTGCGTGTCGGATTCGATCAGAGTATCAAAGTTGGTCAGTGGACTCCGATTGTCGTCGAAAACGTCTCACCGAAGGCAGAGGTGTGTGAGGCGATTGTCATCGATCCGGATGGCGTGGGAGTGTCGCATCGGCTCACAAGACAAGTTGCAGATGGCACGACCCGTTGGACCGGAGTTGTTCGCAGCGGTCGATTGGACGGCGGCCTGGAGGTACGTGTTCGAGGCGATGGCCCAATCCCGCTTCAGTCTCTAAAGGTGTTGGCGTCGCGAGTCCCGAAAAGTACCGTGGATGACTCCGATCCCAGCGTCCCGAATACCTGTTTTCCGTTGCGACAGTCTGAGCCAGTTTGGTTGGAGATTGGCACTGCGATCGAATTGTTGAAGCCGGTTGGCGCATTGCACGCGATTCGATTGAAGGCACTTCCAAACATCGTCGAGATTCCTTGGGCATTGGATGGAATCGATGGAATTTGGGTGCCCAGTAGCGCGACGTTGACCGATGCGGCACGCATGGAATTGGAAAGGTGGCTGCGTCGCGGTGGTCACCTGGTTATGACGATTTCGACGGACGTCGAGGAGTTTCAACCAACGCAGTGGGCGGGTTTGCTCTCTGGCGTCGTCGAACCACGTGCGCGGACTCGAACGACGGATCTCAGCGGCATCGAAAGCTTCACGGTTCATGGTCGAAAAATTCTCGGCACGAATCGCGCTCCCGTGTCCATCACGACACTGTCGCGGAGCGAAGGCCAAATCTTGGCGTCTTGCCTGGAAGGTCCGATTCTGACGCGAGTCAGTTTTGGATTTGGATTAATTACCGTGTTCGGAATTGATCCGTGTGTCGCGCCGATTTCTCGCTGGGATGGCCGCAACAGTTTTCTGAAGCGTTTGTTGCTCTCACGGACCGATACAGAGTCCACAAGGTCCCCCGTCCGGTCATCGTTGTCGCAGAGCGGCATCACCGACCTGGCATCGCAATGGCGAGCGGCGGCGATTCATATTCCGGAAGTCGCGCGTCCCACTTTGTGGGGGGCCTTGGGATTGCTTTTGGTGTACGCGGCCGTGATTGGTCCGCTCGATTACTTGCTAACGCACAAGATGTTGAAGCGTCCGCATTGGACTTGGGCCTCATTGCCGCTATTGGTGGCGCTCACGAGCGTTGGCATGGTCTGGTTGGCCCGCACGGCAAATGGTGATGTAGAAAAGCTGACGCAGTTGGACGTCGTTGATATCGATGCTGCCCGGCAGGAGGTGGTTGCTCGATCCTGGGTGACAGCCTATGCGACGGAGAACCGGTTGTGGCATGTTGAGGCAAATCCAACTCGGCTGTCCGCCAATCACCCGCAGAAAATTCTCAGCTGGCTGGGCTTTCCGGAAAACGCCTCAGGTGGAATGTATCGCGACAGTGGATTCGACACTGGACAGGCTGTCGCTCGTTCCGAGGTGGATCGATCGTCGCTCGACGGTATTCCTGTTAGGCAGTGGTCGTCGAAGTCGCTGACCTCGGAAGCGATCTGGATTGCGGAGGCACCGCTGTTTGAATCGGAACTCACAAGCACGGTAGCGGGCGAATTCGATGGCCGTGTTGTGCACCATCTGCCGTTTGAGTTGCATGATTGGGTCGTCGTTTTCGAGAAATGGATCTATCGTCCGCACCCGCGATTCGGCGAGGCGGGGACGATTTGGCGCGCCGGTCAAACTTGGACTCCCAAGGATGAACGCAACTACGGCCGCGAACTCAGAGGCTTCCTGCAACGAGCGACTGTGTCGAGGAAGCTGGCCAAAAAAGGCTCGGTTCAAGAGGATGTGTTGGTTGAGAAAGAACGCTACAACCCAATGAATCTCGATCCAACGGACATCCTGCAGATGATGAGTTTGCATGAAGCAGCCGGGGGCAAAGCGTACACAGGATTGGACCATCACAGCTTGAGTGCTTTCGATGTGACGCCGTTGCTCGCACTGGATCGCGCGGTTGTGATCGCACGCATCACTGAGCCGACCACCGAGTGGCAGTTCAACGGCGAAGCTCGCCGCCCGACGCGGCACCACGGTTTTGTCCGGTTCGTTTTGCCAGTTCGACGAATTGGCGATGCGTCCGGATTTCGATTTCTGCCAAAGCTGGAACCGGGTGCGCCGACTCCGCAAAAGACGGAACAAAAGCCAAAAGACAAAGGCGCTGCCCCCAACGAAACTAAGACGCCGTGATCGAAACCAACCAACTCACGAAACGCTACGGTGACCTGATCGCCGTCAACAACATCAACCTCAAACTCTCCGAAGGTGACGTCTTCGGGTTCATCGGCCCCAACGGTTCGGGCAAGACGACCACGATGCGGATGCTGGCGACGTTGCTCAGCCCCGATTACGGCGAGGCATACGTCTGCGGCAAGTCCATCTACACCCATCCGCAGGAGATCCGCCGCCTGGTGGGCTTCATGCCCGACTTTTTTGGCGTTTATGACGACATGACGGTCATCGAGTACCTCGAATTCTTCGCCGCCGCCTATCGCATCAACGGCCCGGCTCGACGAGCGGTTTGCGAAGAGAAATTGGAACTTGTGGACATGGCCTTCAAGCGGGACGCGATGGTCAACCAACTGTCGCGCGGCCAGACGCAACGCATTGGCCTCGCTCGCGTGCTGCTGCACGAACCGCAAGTACTGCTGCTCGACGAACCGGCCAGCGGACTCGACCCGCGTGCCCGCATCGAAATCCGCAACCTGCTCAAAAAACTGGGCGAGATGAAGAAGACCGTCATCGTCAGCAGCCACATCCTGCCGGAACTGGCCGACGTCTGCACGCGAGTCGGCATGATCGAGAAGGGAGTTCTCATCGTCGATGGCTACGTCGATGAGGTCATGCGCAAAGCCCGTCGCAGCATCCTGCTGCTGATCCGAGTGAAAGATCGCGCCGAAGCCGCCGCTGCGCTGCTCGAAAAACATCCCGGCGTGCAGTCGCTCGAAATCAAAAACGGAACCATCTTCGCCACGCTCAACGCCGACGTCCTCGATTACAGCGAACTACCGACTCTGCTGCTGGAAAACGGCTTCAAGCTGACGCTGTTCCGCGAAGAAGAGGTCAACCTCGAAACGGCGTTCATGGAACTGACCAAAGGTTTGGTGCAGTGATGATGTCGCATCGGTACGCGGAATGAAGGCTCCGCGTCAGTGGGCCGCGAATCGTCTCTGGGCATACGACTCCAGAAAGCCGCACGACGAGGAACGGAACGTGCCAATCGGAATCGCTGGACCGGCTTTGGTTTTAAAAACAAAGGAAGTCTGCGGAGCCCCGGGAATCCAGCTCGCAACAAGACGAGCACCGTAAGTATGGTCGACGACGAAGCCCTGCATCATCTCGCCATCACACTTTGGGCAGCGTTTCCCAACCTCGTCGGATTCAAGAATCGGTTCGCTCATTTCATTCGCCCAAACAAACGAGACTTCCGTCGTTGCCTTCGGCTCCGATCACCAGGCAGCCTTCGCCGACGGCGGGGGAGGCGGAGATGCCTCGGCCGGGGACTTGGTGCTTTTCGATCAGCTTACCGTCGGCGAGATTGGCTTCGTAAAGAAAACCGTCTTTCGAGCCGACGAAGACTCGGTTGCCGACCACGACCGGAGAACTGTTGACCTGGCCGCGAGTCGCCAGCTTCCAGACCCCTTTACCGGTGGCTCGGTCGATGGCGTGAAGTTGCTTGTCTTGGCCACCGATCAGGACCAGCTTGTCGGTCAGCGCGGCGGATGAATGATACGGCTGGTCGCGCTGCTCGTCGCTGTAGCGCCAGGCGATCTCTTTTTTGCGCCAGTCAAGGCAGATGACTTCGCTCTCGTGCGTGCCGACAAACAGCAGGTCACCACTGACCGCGGGAGACGCGATCAGGAATCGTTCCAGAGGCATGTCCGTCTCTTGCTCGCCGGTCTCGATGTTGATGACTCGCATGTGCTGATCGCAGCCGGTCACGAACGTGTGCTTGCCAGACACCGCTGGCGAGCCGTTCACGCGGTCCTCGGTTTGGTACTGCCAGAGCTTCGTGCCGTCGGCCGCGTTCAGGCAGTACAGCGAACTGTCATACGAGCCGAAGATCAGCCGCTCGCCGACGACGTTCGCCGAGGCGATGATTTGCCCGTTCGACGCGAAAGACCATTTCTTCTTGCCGGTCTTGCGATCGATCGCGTGAAAGACTCCGTCTTCGTCACCTGCAAACACGCCGTCGGCTGTTACGGCAGGAGACGATTGAAAGCCGGGCAAAAACGTGTTCTTTTCGACTTTGTCGAGCGTTCGATACGACCACACCTGCTCGCCGGTCGCGAGTTTCAAGCAGAGCATCTCGCCGCTGAGCGCCCCGACAAAAACGTGCTCACCCACGATTGCGGCTGTCGAGGTAAAGCCATCCTTCGAAGTGATCTTCCATTTTTGTTTGAGCTTGCTCGGCAGCGGACTGCCCGCCACGCCGGCCAAGTCCGCCGTGCGACGAAACGTTGGCCAGCTTACGTCGAGCTTCCGTGGCTTGGTCTCTTGAGCCGATGTCACCAGCGATGACGCCCACATGATGACGATGACCGCAGGCAAAAAACGGAATGACGGCCATCGGCTTTCGGCCATCGGCCTTCGGTCGGATTGCGGTTCCGTAACCATTAACCCCCAATCCCTGACCCCTGTGCTTACATCGCGCATTCGTAAAGCTCCTGCAAACTAGTGACGTCTACGGGTCGTGGATTGAACTTGCCAGTCCATTGAGCGGCTGCCTCGTTTGCCATGACGGGAATCATTTTCTGAGTCACACCGCAGGCCGCCAAGCTCGTTGGTAGATCGACCAGGTTTGCCAATTCGACAACGCGCGCCGCCAGAATTGCCCCGGCCTGAGAATCATCGGCTGAGCACAGTCCCGCATCCGCCGCAAGTTCTCCGTAAAGACCGCCGACTGTGCCGGCGTTGAAGCGGATCACATGGGGCAACATGACGGCAACCGCGATGCCATGAGCCAAACCAAAGTGTGCCGACAGCGGATTCGCCAACGCGTGAGTCGCTCCCAGCATCGAGTTCTCAATCGCCGCGCCGGCAAAATGGGCTCCCAACAGCATCGCCCCGCAATCGGTCAGCAGAGTTTTCCGGTCGGTGTGACCAGGTTGTTCTTTGCTAATCACGGCGGGAAAAGCCCGTGACAACAACTGCCACGCTCGGCGGCTGAATCGTTGCGAAACGGGGGTTCGCGCCGTTGTGACGTGCGATTCGATCGCATGGCTAATGGCATCGACCCCGGTTGCGGCTGTCACGGACGGAGGCACGGAGAGCGTCAGTTCCGGATCGAGGATCGCAATTCTTGCGGAGGCCTTTTTGTCGCCGCACGCCATTTTCATGTGAGTCTTGGAATTGGCGATGAGTGCAAACGACTGCGCCTCGCTGCCGGTGCCCGCCGTCGTCGGGATGGCGATCAAAGGCAACATCGGTTTCGACGCTTTGCCGAACCCCCAATAGTCCTCCATCCGTCCGCCGTTGGTCAAAAGAAAGTTGATCCCTTTTGCGCAGTCCATGCTGCTGCCGCCACCCAGTCCCACGATCAAGTCGATGTTCGCCTGTTGGGCAACCGCCAATCCACGATCGACGTCCGCGGTGGTTGGATCGTGCTGGACTTCGTCGATGACGGTTACATGCAGACCGGCAGCTTTCAGCGAATCGACCGCATGCTGTTCGTGTCCCGCTCGCGCCAAGCCCTGGTCCGTGACGAGCAACACTCGCTGGCCGTTCAAACCGCGAGCCAATTCCCCCAGATACTTCGCCACCCCAGGGCCAAACAGGACTTGTGTCTGATCGGAATTCAACGATACGGGCCTCGTCGAATCAGCCAGGTTGTCTAGCAAGTCCAGCGCAGTCATGCGGAAACTCGTCGGAGGGGGGAGGCGGACATCGTCCGGCAGGAACGCCCAGGAAGCGTCGATTGGATTCTACGGCGACGACCGAGCTGAGGCCAAGTGCTGCTCAATCGGTAAAGTTTGACAAGACTCGCTCAACCACGCCGATTCTGTGAATTACTCTGGCGGAACAACACGTCCCTCAGGCCGAGCAATGTCTCGGTGATTCGGGTTGGATCGTCCGGCGCGTGAAGAGATGCCGGTTGTCCCTCCGATACCGACTAGCGAACCCCAGCATGGCCGATGCGTCGCGCATCGGTCTGATTGGACGATCGGATGCGAGACGCATCCGCCACGACGACAGGGAAAGTCATGTCTGAGCCGCTCACTCCTCAAACCGAAATCGAAGCGCTGCGGCAGGAAGTCGCGATCTTGCGGCACAAGCTGCTGCAGTCGCAGCGGCTGAGTACCGTCGGTGCGCTCGCCTCGTCAGTGACGCACGAGTTCAACAACATCCTCACGACGGTCATCAACTACGCGAAGATGGGCCTGCGGCACAAAGACGCAAACTCGCGCGACAAGTCGTTCGACAAAATCCTCGCCGCCGGCCAGCGAGCTGCGAAGATCACCACCGGCATGTTGAGCTACGCTCGCGGCCGAGGAGATCGCCGCGAGCCGTATGACCTCGTCACCCTTGTCCAAGAAGTGCTGGTGCTCGTCGAGAAAGACTTGCAGATGCACCGCGCTCGCCTGGAAACCAACTTCTCTGAACACCCGCAAGCCGAAATCAACGCCGGTCAGATCCAGCAGGTCCTGCTGAATCTGATCATCAACGCTCGGCAAGCCATGCCCAACGGCGGGCGACTGCTGATCTCCGTCACGTCAAATCGTGAATCGGGCTTCGCCGAGATCGGCGTTCGAGACAGCGGCTGCGGCATCGCGCCCGAGCAACTTAAAAAGATCTTCGATCCATTCTTCTCCACCAAACAAGCGGACGAAAACGGGCAGGGGGGCAGCGGCCTCGGCCTCGCGCTCTGCCGCGAAGTCATCGAAGCCCACCACGGACGCATTCGGGTCGAAAGTACCGTCGGCGTCGGCACGCAGTTCACACTCAAGCTACCGCTGGTCGCAGCCACGGCCGGCTCGATCTGCCCCACGAAGCCGATGCAGAAGGTCGGCTGACCGTGGCCGACGCGTCTCGCTTCCGACGGATGCGAGATGCATCCGGCACGTTATGATGCCCCCATGCGACGCCGAGTCCTCATCGCTGGCCTGTTCCACGAGACGCACACGTTCCTCACGGAGCGGACTCCGTGGTCTGCCTTCGCAATTCGACGCGGCGAGGAATTCTTCGCCGCTCGCGGAGACGGCTCCCCGCTCGCCGGCGTTTTGGAGATCGCCAATGAGCGCGGCTGGCAGGTGATCCCGACCATTGACGCGCGAGCTACTCCCAGCGGCACTGTCGAAGACAGCGCGTTCGAGCAATTCTGGTCGGAGCTTCGTCCCGCCGCCGAGTCTGCTCTCCGGCAAGGCATCGGCGGCATCTTCCTGGTTCTGCACGGCGCAATGACAACGGACACGATCAGCGATCCCGAAGGAGAATTGGTGCGGCGACTGCAAGCGCTGCCCGGCGGTAGCGATGTCCCTATCGGCGGAGTTCTCGACCTGCACGGCAACATCTCGCGCGAGTTCGCCGAGGCCGCTCAAGCCTTCGTCGCGTACCGCAAGAATCCGCACACCGATGCCTGCGAAGCAGCTCGTGATGGTGCGCGATTGTTGGACCGTGTCATGCAGTCGGGACGTTGGCCGACAACGCTGCATGCTGCCCCCGGAATCGTTTGGCCGCCGACCGGTGTGAGCACTCAGGACGAACCGATGCGCGTGCTCGAGGAGCTTGCCCGCGAGATCGAACGCAAGCATCCCGATATCGCCGCCGTGAACGTTTTCGCGAGCTATTCGTTTGCCGACACACTCGATACCGGCGTGTCCTTCACGGCCGTGACATTTGGCGATCCTGACGAAGCTCGTCTCGCGTTGCAGTCACTCTGCGACGAGGCAATTCGCCGGCGTGAGCAAGGCAATGTCGTCCCGCCGTCGCTCGAAAGTCTGTTGCCGACGATTCAAGCCGAGGTCGCACGCGGCGAAACGCCGGTCGTCGTCGTCGAGCCGTCCGACAACATCGGCGGTGGTGCTCCTGGCGACTTGACGCATGTGTTTCGTGCCCTTGCCGCGCACGGAATCGGAAACTCCGCCGTGATCGTCAACGATCCCGCTGCCGTGGCAGAAATGAGATCACGTCCGATTGGCTGGCGTGGATCGCTCACATTCGGCGGACGCAGCGATACGCGATTTGACTCGCCGGTCACATGTGAGGTCGAGTTGCTTTCGACGAGCGACGGCCGATTCACGCTCGAAGATCGGCAGAGCCATCTCGCCTCAATGTGCGGAGTTCAGATCGACATGGGGCCGTGTGCCGTCGTGCAACACGCCGGCATCCGCGTGCTGCTGACGAGTCGCAAGACTCCGCCGTTCGATCTGGGCCAACTTCGCAGCCAGGGAATCATTCCGGAGGAGCTGTCGGTGATTGGCGTCAAAGCTGCGGTCGCGCATCGCCAAGCCTACGACCCGATCGCGAAACACAGCCACACAGTCAACACGCTCGGCCCATGCACGAGCGATCTGCGCACGTTGCCGTACGAGCAAATCCGGCGGCCGGTGTTCCCGCTCGACCGCCCGTAGAAATGAAGGACTCCATGGACAAGAAAAGCAAAAAACGAATCGACGTTTTACACGGCAGTCTGCAGAGGCTTCGCCAACAGCTTTCTGGAGCTCAACAGCAGAAAGACGATCTCGATGAGCTGCAGGCTCTCAGGAAGCAAATCGCAGCCGTCGAAGCCGAATTGCAATCGCTCATGCGAAGCCAGAGTACAAACTCCAAACCGTCGATCGGATTCAAAACGTGATCCGACCGCGATAGCGTCGGGCCGATGATGGATGAGGGTATCGAGGGATGACATCGGCCCGAGGCGAACGCCAACGGCTCACGATTTGGATTCGAACCCACTTCTAGAACTTGGCGATCATGCGGCATAGACTCGACGCAGACTTGTTCCACCAGGAGTACGGCCATGAGGTCATGTCGACGTGTGTTTTGCGTTTTGCTGTTGATTGGCGTTGGTACTGAATGCTCGCAGGCCCGCGCGGTGCCACCCTACACCCAGCACGAGAACATCGTGTACTCGGAAGTGCATGGCGTCGCGTTGGTGCTGGATGTCTTCGTGCCGACTGGGGCCAAGAACGGGATCGGCATCGTCGATATCGCCAGCGGAGCCTGGTATTCCGATCGCGGCAAAATCAACGACCACAAGAAAGCGCAGATGTACGACATCTTCGGAGCCAAGGGGTACACGGTCTTCGCCGTGCGGCCGGGTTCAGTGACAAAGTTTTGCGTGCCGGAGATGATGACGCATATCAAGATCGGGATTCGCTGGGTCAAAGACCGAGCGCGGCAATACGAGATCGATCCCGATCGACTGGGACTCACCGGTGCATCGGCGGGCGGACACCTCGCCTGTCTGGCGGCAGTGACTCCCGATGAGGCGGCAAACGGCAAGCCGAGCACACGCGTGAAGGCAACGGCCGTGTTTTTTCCGCCGACCGATTTCCTGGTCTACGGACCGCTACCGTTGGATCTCAAGTCGCCGTACACCCGTCGGTTGGCGCTTCCGATCGGTGCCCCGGAACTCGACGACGACGAAATGAAGGAGAAGCTCATCCAGATTTCACCCGCTCGGCTGGTCACTGAAAAGGCCCCGCCGTTTCTGCTGATCCACGGTGATTTAGATTTCATGGTTCCGCTGCAACAGTCTCAAGTCATGCTGGACGCGCTGAAGAAGGCGAACGTCCCCGCCGAGTTGATTGTCAAAAAAGGAGGCGGCCACCCGTGGCCAACGATTCACGAGGAAGTCAAAGTGCTCGCCGACTGGTTCGACCGCCAGTTGATCACACCCGCCGCCGCGAACAAAACGCCGTGAAACCCGCACACAGATCCATTGTTGTCGGTTTGTTGGTGTTCGCCGTCCACGTATTGGCGACTTGCACTTGCAGTTACGCAGATGCGTTGGAGCGACTCACCGCCGAGAAGTTGGACGCGGTACATCGGGCCATAATCAAGCTCCGCAGCGAACGCCGTGAAGTGCCTCGAACCGGACTGCTGCGAGAGTATCGCGCTAAGCTGCATGTACATTCGGCATTCTCGCACGACAGCCGCGGTGCGATCGACGAGATTGTCGCCGCCGCGAAGTTGGTTGGTACGAAAGTGCTCATGTTCACAGAGCACCCCGCCGACCACTACGACTTCGTCAAGGATGGCCATCAGGGACTGCGAGACGGAGTCCTGTTGATCCCCGGAGCCGAGACGAAAGGGATGCTCGTCTATCCAAAACAAAGCGTGCGCGGATTGGACAGCGGCACGCCGCAAGAATTCTCCGACGTCGTCCGCGGTCGCGACGGTTTGACGTTTCTGTCGCATCTTGAAGAGCGCATGGATTGGGAACTGCGCGGGCTGACGGGCGTCGAAATCTACAACACACATGCCGACTTCAAAGACGAAAAACCCTTGGCCGCGTCATTGCGAAATCCGTTGTGGCTGCTGAATGCGGCCGAGCTGTTTCGCAAATACCCACAAGAAGCATTTTCAGCCCTGCACGATTATCCCGCCGATTATCTCCGCCGCTGGGATCAGCTGTGCGAACGGACTCCGCACACGGGAATCTCGGCCAGCGATGCCCATCAAAACATCGGCTTGATCGTTCGCCTGGCCGATGACAACAAAGCTCGTTTCGAAGACGCCCTGGGCAAGAGGCTGTTCGATCTGGATGCGACCGAAATCGCCATCCTGCAACCGGCTCTCAAGGAGGCCAAGGTCGGCGATGCGTTGCTCGAAATGCGACTCGACCGCTACGAAAACAGTCTGCGCCACGTCGGCACGCGCTTATTGCTGACCGAGTTGACCACCGCCGCCGTCTGGCAAGCGTTGGAAACCGGTCGAGCCTTTGTCGCCTTCGATTGGATGTCCGATCTACCGGTCGATCTCGCCCATCACGACGTCCAATGAGCCGACGATGGCGGGGATGTCGGCCAGCAGAAAACCTTCGCAGAGCGGGGCGGTGACGGAGAGGTTGCAGAAGCAGGAGCTTTTGGCTCGGGCGCGGTACGGTTCGGCTTTGTCGTTGCCGACGATGTAGAAGCCCATCGCGCCGCGTGGGCATTCGGTTTCGAGGTAGGCTTCGTCCACGGGGAGCTTGGTGCTCATCTTGTATGGGACGCGGTGGGTCCCTTGTGACTTCGGGTACTTGGCCATCGCTTGGCGGACGAGCTTGATGGCTTGCACGACTTCCATCATGCGGACGAAGAAGCGGCACCAGTTGTCGCCGAGCACCGCTTCGCGCGGGGCGTCTTCGAACGGGGCGGAGATGACGTCAAAGTCGTAGCCAGCGTAATTGCGTGTGTAGATCGGCTCGCCGTCGCGGCGAAGATCCCAATCAACCCCACTACCGCGCAGGACCGGTCCGGTGCAGCCGTGGCTGATCGCCAGTTCTTTGGTAAGGATTCCCAGGCCCGCAGTTCGCTTGATGAAAATCTGATTGCGAGTCAGCAGCGTGTGGTATTCCTTGATGCGCGGCTCCAGCCAGTTGAGAAACATCTCGACCGCTTCCAGCCAAGTCAGCTTCATGTTCTTGTTGCGTTTCGTCAGCGCGGCGAGACCCGGGGGAATCGGGATAATTTCCGGCAGGTCGTGCGTCGCTCCGCCGATCGTGAAGTAGCTGTAGGTCAGACGTGCTCCACAGAGTTCCTCGAACAGGTCGAGGATGATTTCCCGTTCGCGGAAGGCATACAGGAACGGGCTGAACGTGCCGAGATCCAGGCCGTAAGCTCCCATGCCGACCAAGTGGCTGGCGATGCGGCCGAGTTCGGCGACCAGCACGCGAACGGTCATCGCCTTTTCGGGGACGTCCATGCCGATCAGCTTCTCGACGGCCAGCGCCATGCCGAGGTTCATGTTCATCGCGGCGAGATAATCCATGCGGTCGGTGTACGGTACCCACTGCGGCGGTGAGAGGTTCTCGCCGATCTTCTCGGCACAGCGATGCAGATAACCGATGTGCGGCGTAATCTCATGGATGATTTCGCCGTCGGTCCGCAGCAACAGTCGCAACACGCCGTGAGTGCTGGGATGCTGCGGCCCCATGTTGACGAGCATCTCGTCGGTGCGAACGTCGAACTCAATGACGCGGGGATCTTCGAGAGTCAGGCTCATGGAAACCTCAATCAACGCCGGTGGGCGTTGCTATTTCTTGTCAGCCGGGGAACTCGGCGGTTCTGACTTGAGTCGTTTGTCCGCCGGAAGCAGCTTCTGCAGCGGACCAATGTTGATTCCAAAATACGTTAGACAGTTCAACAGCAAAAACGTGGCAGTCGCTTCGTCGAGGTTGCCAATCAACGGGAGGTTGTCTGGCACGAACTCAAAAACTCCCACTCCGATATTCAACAGGTACAAGGCTGAGATCGCTCCGAGCAACAACACGAACAAATCTTTAAGGGATTGCATCGATTCACCAGCGAACTACCGACCGCGCACACCGTGATACTCCAGCGGCATGTCGTAGTCTTTGCGAAGCGGATGGCCTTCCCAGTCTTCCGGGCAGAGGATGCGCTTCAAGTTTGGATGATCGGTGAAATTCACGCCGACGAGGTCGTAGCATTCCCGTTCGTGCCAGTCGGCGATGGCCCAGATGGACGTGACCGAAGGGACTTCGGGGATCGTCTTCGTCGTCTCGTCCTTCCAGCGGGGAACTTTGACCTTGATCGTGATGCGATGTCTCAGTGTGTAGCTTGTCAGGTGATACACGACCTCGACGTGCGGTTGATGATTGAATTTGGCCGCCTTCTTGGTGTCCGGCTCAAAGTAATCGACCCCGGTCAGATCGTTGAGGTGATCGAACTGTGTCCGCTCGTCGTGCTTCAAGAAGCGGGCGACATCCACAATCGCTTCGGCGGCCACTTCGATCCAGGGGTCTTTAGCGGTGAAGTTCGAGCCGGTGATTTTGGACTCACCGAATTGAGTTGTGAGGAGCTTGTGGAGGTCTTCGGCGGTCATGTGTGGGCTTCAATTTCAGAGTAGTGCGAAAGCCGACGAGCCACCGGGGCAATCCCGGTGGAGGAAGTGCGGAACTATGCGGCGGCATCTTCGACCGGTATGGGCTTTTGGTAGGCTCGGACCCAGTCGAGGTCGCCTCGCTTCCAGACGTAGGCGAAGCCGACCAGCAGAACGGCGAAAAAGACGGCGATGTCGATCATGCTGACAAAGCCGATCTGCAATGCGGTTTCCTTCGTGATGGCTTGCGAGGCATCAAGAGTACCTGGGGTGACGTTTAACAGTTTTTCGGAAATTTGAATGCGGGCTTCTGAGTTCGAAGCGAGTCGGCTGTCCGCGAGTTGCATGGCCCCGCCATAGACCGAGGCCCACGGGTAGAAGAACGCGACTTCGACGTCAAAGATGATGAACAGTAGTGCGACCGTGTAGTACCGCAGGTCGAACTGGATGTAGCTGGAGCCGATGGTTGGCTCGCCGCATTCGTAGATCGCGTCTTTTTCCGCGGTCGGCAGCGTTGGACGAACAAGCCGGCCGATAATCAGAGGGATCGCCACAATGGCGATGCCAGCGATGATGAAGAGGACGATGTGGCCAACTAGTTCTGTCATGGGATTAGAAATTTCAAATTTGAGATTTGAGACTTGGAACCTGAGATCGTGGCTGCGGCTTCAAGCCGTCAACCGACTGTCGGCCTTGAAACCCCGCCGTCAGTTCGTGCCAGAATCCGATTTCCGGCTCGCCGAGTTTCCAGCACAAGTAGGCTTCGCGGCCATCGATAAGGGTCGGAAAGTCGACCAAGCCGATGTTCGGGTCTTTCAATTCGGTACCGAGTTCGGCAAGTTCCTGTGCGAAACCGTTGAGCTTTTCCACATCCGCTTGGATGTCCACCTGCATTTGTTCGAGTTCTTCCGTGTACGGCGACGCGACTCGTTTTGAACCGAGTTGATTCCGTTCCACCAATTCGATCAACCGCTGCCGACGTTCGGTGACATCTCGGAATAGGTCGACGATGTCGCTGACAATCGCACGGACCAGCGGCAGACGCTGATTGGCTTCGGCCAGCGTGAAGTATCGCTTGGACTGCTCGTTCGTCTGTTGGGTGGCGGCGGCGTTCATGGTTCTAGTGCTCGCTGGCTTCAAAACCGAAGGGGCTTGGTTCGCCTTTGACCCAGACCGGTTCGTACAGAACCTTGGACTCGGACACGGCTGCCGGATTGAGCGTCGTCTGGCCCCAAGCGGTTTGCAATGGCAGCTTGGCGTAATCGACGATACAGCCGTCGCGGCTGTAGCAACTCAGGTCAAAGTTCGAGCCCATAAAGATGCAATCCACGGGACATGGCTCGACGCACAGAGCACAGAACATGCACTTGGTGTAGTCGATCGCGAAGCCGTCAATGCGGAAGCCTTTGCCGACGGAGTTTTTCTCTTTGGCGATGTAGATGCAGTCCACGGGGCAAGCCGCGGCGCACTTCTCGCAGCCGATACAGGTCGTCAGGTCAAAGCGATGAAAGCCGCGGTAGCGAGCTTTGACCGGAGCGGGGACTTCGGGGTACTCGAAAACTTCCGTGAAGGTCCGCCGACGATAAGTCTTCATCCAAGTGATGAGCGTGACCAACATTCCCTGGATGAGCGTGCTGACGGCGAACCAAACATTCCGAAACCAAGTGAGCATGACGTTCGTAACGCTTTCGGTGAGGCGGAATTCCTGATGAGACAATGCACGATCCGACCGGTGGTCAGAAACGCGGCGGGATTATAGGTGCGGGGCAACCAGACTCAAGCCACCGACATCTCGCCGCGAACCCTGATCCCGCCTTCGGTTGCAGCCTGCGAGTTCTTCGGCTGTACTGCTCTGACTTTTGAACACCGCCTCCAGCCAGAAATGACTCCGCCATGCACGGAATTGAAGAATTCAAAGCTGATCCGAACGCTGCCCCCGCTACCGGCAAGTGGTATCACGAGCTGAGTCGTTATCACTGGTTTGTGCTGACCGTGGCTGCGTTGGGCTGGCTGTTCGACACCATGGATCAGCAGCTGTTTAATCTGGCTCGCGTGCCAGCGATGAAAGAGTTGCTCCCGCATGAGCCGGGACAGGCGGTAAAAAAAGAGCTCTTGGACTTCTACGGTCCGTTAGCGACCTCCGTATTCATGATCGGTTGGGCGACCGGTGGGCTGATTTTCGGTGTGCTCGGCGACCGCATCGGCCGAGCGAAGGTCATGCTCTGGACGATTCTGATTTACTCGATCTGCACCGGCTTGAGCGCCTTTTCGATCGGTTTCTGGGACTTCGCGTTCTACCGGTTTCTGACCGGTCTGGGAGTCGGCGGCGAGTTTGCGGTCGGTGTGTCGCTGGTGGCGGAAGTCATGCCCAATCGCGCTCGGCCATTTGCGCTGGGTTTGCTGCAAGCATTATCGGCGGTTGGCAACATCTCCGCCGCGCTGATGAATATTGCATTGGGGCAAGTAGAAAGCGCCGGCCATTTGCAAAACTTGGCCGTGGGTGATACCCCAGTGAAGGCTTGGCGGATTCTGTTCTTGATCGGCACCGTTCCTGCGATTCTGGCGATCTTCATTCGCCGCAACCTGAAAGAGCCGGAAACCTGGAAGGCTCAGCACGACGCTGGAGTCGGCAAGCAATTGGGGTCGTTCGCAGAGTTGTTCGGCGACCCTCGCTGGCGCAAGAACGCGATCGTCGGCTTGTTGTTGGCCTCGTCGGGAATCATCGGTCTGTGGGGGATCGGCTTTTTCAGCTTTGATCTGCTTTCCCCCGTCTTCCGCAAACATTTTGAAGCCGAGGGGCTTGCCGAAAACGTCGTCAACGGCAAAGTGGCCACGTGGGTGGGCATCACGTCCGTGATGCAGAACATCGGAGGCTTCTTCGGCATCTACGCCTACAGTCATATGACGCACATCTTCGGCCGCAAGCCAGCGTTTGCCGTATCGTTCGTCGCAGCACTGGCCAGCACGGCCTTGGTCTTCTGGAACCTCGACCAATTCAGTGAGGTGTTCTGGATGATCCCGTTGATGGGCTTTTGCCAGCTGGCGCTGTTCGGCGGCTACGCGATTTACTTCCCGGAGTTGTTCCCGACTCGGCTGCGATCGACCGGCACAAGCTTCTGCTACAACGTCGGCCGCTACGTCGCCGCTGCCGGCCCCTTCGCACTGGGAATGCTTACCAGCAAAGTCTTCTCCGTGGCCAACGGCTACCAAGAAGGGATGCGCTACGCCGGCGTGACGATGTGTTCCATCTTCGTCCTCGGCCTGCTTGTGCTACCATTCGCGCCGGAGACAAAAGGCAAGCCATTGCCGGAGTGATTTGGAGTGCGCTGACACACCGCACTCCAAAAATCATCCGGCCCGTTGTTCCGGATACTTGATGCGGGTGTGGAAGATGCTGATCAGCGACTTGGTCAGCGACTCTTGGATGAGGTTGATTTCGCTGAGCGTCAGCGTGCTTTCTTCGAATTGGCCATCCAGGAGTTTGTCCATCGTGATGGACCGGACGAGGCTTTCGATGCGTTTTGGTGTCGGCTCGCTGAGCGTGCGGCTGGCGCTTTCGACGGCGTCGGCGAGCATCATCACACCGGACTCGCGCGACTGCGGTTTCGGGCCGGGGTAGCGGAAGCTGGACTCTTCGACCTCGATCCGATCGGGGTGATCTTCGGCGGCTTTCGAGGCGGCGTGGTAGAAATACTGCACCAGTGTCGTGCCGTGATGCTGCTCGATGAATTCGACGATCGGTCGCGGCAGACTATGTTGCTCGGCGAGGTCCACGCCATCTTTGACGTGGCCGATGATGATCAGCGTGCTCATCGCCGGGTTCAGATGCTCGTGCTTGCTGGAGGCGCCTTCGAGCATGTTCTCGATGAAGTAGCCGGGCTTCAGCATCTTGCCGATGTCGTGGAAGTAGGCTCCGACGCGGACGAGCAGACCGTTGGCGTCGATCCGTTCGGCGGCGGCTTCGGCCAGCGTCGCGACGGTGATCGAGTGGTTGTAGGTGCCAGGTGCTCGGCGGACGAGTTCTTGCAGCAGCGGGTGTGAGACGTGACTGAGTTCCAACAGGCTGATGTCGGTGACAATGCCAAATGTCGCCTCGATGAACGGCAGGCTGCCGGCGACGATGTAACCGGAGGCGAGACACCAGCCCGCTCCGCGCAGACTGTGCAGCAGCAACCCTTGATCACGCCACAGCGCGTCGAGCGACTGTGTCTTGCACATCGCGGTGCCGTAGGTGACGAGGAAGAAGACGACTCCGCACCAGAAGCCGATCTTGATCAGCGACGAGCGCGAACGGATGCGGCCGAGCGGCACGATCGCGGTCGCGCCCACGCTCATCAGCACGACGAACTCGCCGATATCGGCGACGGACGAGAGCGTCAGGAGTAGGCTCAGCGTGAACGCGGTCAGCGCGGCGAGGTCTTGGTTGTACGCGATCGCGAGGACCATCACGGTGACGATCAGCGGGATGATCTCCGCACGCCACGGATCGAAGCTGAGAATGCGGCCGAGGAACGCGGCCAGCACGATCGCTCCGAGATATACGGCCAAACCGCTCAGTCGTTCAACGAGACGCGGTTCATTCGCGACGAGGTAGTAGCCGTTGAGCACCGTCAGCACAAAGATCAGCACGAAGACGGTGGTCACGCGGAGAATGCGATTTCGCAGCGAGACGTCTTGTTCGACTTGGTCGTACTCGTCGTGGAGCACGTCGAGCGCGGCCTGGTCGATCTTCTGACCGGGAGTGACGAGCACGTCTCCTTGGTTGTACGGGTCGGTGACGTTGGGCACCTTCTGCCGAGCCTCTCGTCGAGCGGCTTGCGTCAGCGACGGATCATGCCGCAACGAAACCAGTGACGAATGATTCGAGTTCAGCCAGCGTTCAAACGGTCCCTTGATCGCCGACAACTGGGGGAATTGCGACCACGCTTTGCCGAGCTTGCCGTCGTCGTTGAGCAAGCTGGCTAGCAGCACTTCCGCCGGAGCGACCGCGTCTTTGAACGCCGCCTCGCGCGCGGCGAGGTCGTCCGGGAGTTTCACGATCGCCAACGATTGGTCGCCACGAATCTTGTTGCGGCTGAGTTCAAACGGATCGACGATGCCGTATCGCTGCACCGGTTCCAGAAAGGTTTTGGCATCGCTGACAAGCTGAACGATGCGGTCGGACATGTCGTCCGGTCGGGCGATGAATTCCTCGGTCGCCATTGGATCGAACGGGCGTCCGGTGAACAGGGCGGATCGCAACTTGCGGAACTGCTGCTCCTGCATCTCCGGCGGCATGTCGTCCATCGGCCGATCGGTTTCAGTCCACAGGCCGAACGCCGAGCGTGTGCTGGAACGGACGGACTCCAATGTCTCCGCCTGCGCGATTTCCTCCAGGTCGGACTTGAGCGACTTGAGGAGCCGCTCCGAGTTACTTGGCTCCAGTCGGAAGATGAACGGGACTTGGTCTTCGGCTTGGGCCTTCGCGCGGTCGGTCTCGAACCGATTGATCCGCTTGAACGGCACTTGAGCCAGGATCCCATGCGGCTGATTATCGCCAAGCCGATGGGTGAACGGTGTCCGCCACGCCTCGATCGCGAACAGCAGCGCAGCCATCGCGATTAAGCAGACAAAGAGTCGCGTCAGGACATTGCGGTCGGTGAACGCGTCGCCGATCAACCGCAGAAGCGAATCGTCTCGCAGCGTCGAGACTCGCGCGGTTCTTTTGCGTCGGAAGGAAACTGGCCCGAAGAGGATCATGGTCTTTTGGAGTGCGGCGAGTCATCGCCGCTTTAAATCTATCGCGATGCAACTGTTGTTATTTTCCGAGGACATTTCAAAAGAAAAGGGCTGCACCGAATGTGAAAGCGGCGATGACTTGCCGCCCGCCAAATCGCTCACTTGTGCCTCCGTCTTGAGGCGTGGTGTTGGTCGCCGTCGTAGGCTTTGACGATCTCGCCGACCAGCCGATGCCGGACGATGTCTTGCGTCGTCAGCTCCACGCAAGAGAGCCCCGGCAGATGTCCGAGTCGCCCGAAAGCGTCAATGAGGCCGCTGGGGACTTCCGGCGGCAAGTCAATTTGCGTGACGTCGCCGGTCACGACAATCTTTGAGTCGTGTCCCATGCGGGTCAAAAACATTTTCATCTGAGTGATCGTCGTGTTCTGACCCTCGTCGAGAATCATGAAGGTGCTGTTGAGCGTTCGGCCGCGCATGTACGCCAGCGGGACGATCTCGATCACGTCGCTTTCGAGGTAGCGCTTCACTTGCTCGTAGCTGAGGATGTCGTTGAGGGAATCCAGCAATGGCCGCAAGTAGGGGTTGAGCTTCGCGTGCATGTCGCCGGGTAGGAAGCCGAGCCGTTCACCCGCTTCGACCGCCGGGCGGACGAGCACGATCTTGCGGACCTGATCCTGCCGCAGAGCATTCACGGCCATCGCGACGGCGAGGTACGTCTTGCCCGAACCAGCCGGACCGATCGAGAGGGTGATGTCGTTCTGGCGAATCGCCTCGACGTACTCGAATTGCCCGGCCGTTCGCGGATGAATCTTGGCGGCGCGGTCGAACAGGTTGATGCCACCGTCGGTGGGGCTTGTTTTGGTGCCGTTGCCGTTCGGCTTGGTTCGCGCGGAGCCGCGCACGATCACGGCATCATCGGCGGAACTGGAATCAGTGCCGGAGCCGCCTGTCAGATGGGCTTCGATGACCCGGACAACTTCGCCGTCGCGCAAGATTCCTTGCTTTTCGATGAGCGATTGCAGTTCGGCGAAAATTTCGCGGCCGCGTTCGACTTGGGCATCCGTGCCGAAGAGGTGGAGTTCATCGCCACGAATCACAACCTCGATTCCGACAGAGTCGCGAACTTTTCGCAGGTGTCGGTCTCTTTCTCCAAACAGGGTGCGGATAAGGTCTTGATTCTCGAAGTTGATTGTCGCTTCAGACATGCCTGGTTGTGCCACGGGCCGTCGAGGTGCTCGCGACATCCGCGAGCGTCGCCGGGATTCTAGGTCGCGAATGCCGCCAGCGAAAGCGGCGAAATCCAATCGAGACACGCTGCGATCCGCAAACTTCGCCTAGATTGCCAATCGCCGACAACTCGAACTCCTCACGCAGCCAGAGGTTTGAACGCGAATGTCGCGGCGTGCTCGGTACGACCGGAGAAGCCCTCAAGCGCGGCACAACCGGAGTTCGATCAACTGGCTGCCGCACAGATTGCGCTCGCGGTTCGTGGCCGACGCGTCTCGCGTCGGTCGTCGCCAACGGGCGTGATACCCGTCCGCCACGAAGGTACTTTGCCATGTACGAAGAGTTTTTCGGCCTGCAACGCCGACCGTTTTCTGCCACCCCCAATCCCAATCGTTTTGTGCCGCTGGAGACGCACCAGGGAGTTCTGGATGCGCTGGCTGTCTCGTGCGAGCGAGGGCAGGGGATTGGTGTGCTGACGGGAGAAGCGGGTTTGGGCAAGTCAATGGTCGGATTGCGGTTGGCTTTTGAACTTCAGCCGACGTTCGCGACCGCGTTTCTGGGACATTCGGCCTACGCGACTCGGCGAGCGTTGTTGCAGGCGATCCTGTTTGAACTGAATCGGCCGTACGATCGCATGGGTGAACAAGAGCTGCGGCTGGAACTTACGTCGGCGTTGAAGTCGCTGCGGTCCGAGAAACAAGGTCTTGTGCTGATCGTGGACGAGACGCATCGGTTGAGCGTTCCGCTGCTCGACGAGGTGCGCCTGTTGACGTTGCTCGCATACGAAGGAGAACCGCTGGTCCGAGCAGTGCTCATTGGAAATCGCGAATTCGAGGAGCGGCTGGCCGATCCGGAGTTCGCCGCGTTCAATCAGCGAGTCGCATGCCAAGTCGATCTGGCTCCGTTGACCCAAGTCGAATCGCTGGAATATTTGAGTACGAGCTTGGAGCTCGCGGGTGCGGAAGCGGAAGAAATTTTCACCGAAGAGGCGTTGGCTTTTCTTGCAAAAGCGGCTGACGGCGTGCCACGTTGCTTGAATCATCTCGCCGATCACTCGCTGCTGTTGGCGTTCGTCACCGAGCGACGTCCCGTTTCCGCCGACGTCGTGCGTCAGGCGCTGGACGATCTGAAACAACTTCCGCTGCAATGGAACGACCCGATCAGCGGCGGTGAGATTTATCGTGGTCTTTCGCAGCGGCCCGCGATGGAGGATTCGGCGGTCGATCTCTGGCCACAGCACATGGAGACGACCGTGGACGAACCGCAACCAAGCCGCTCGTGGGAAGAGTCCGCGTTTGGCGAATCGAGTGCGGCGATCGAAATTGGTGGCGAACTGGATGCCGCGTCGGACGAACCGCATGAGTCGGAGCCCGTGTCGACCGAGCAATTCAGTTGCCTCAAACCGGGCTGGCAAGAGAACGCTCGCCAGTCGTCCGTGGATGAGCTGCTAGACGATGTCGCCGAACTTGCCCAGTCATTGGAAACCGACGCCGTCTCGCCGCTGCGGGGGCAAACCTTTGCGGGGCGGGACATCGAGTTCGGTGCTCAGTCGCCGCATTCATTCGCGGTGGAAGAGTTCGCCGACGGCAGCGAATTTGGTGACAAATCACCGGCCGATCCTTGGTCATTGGCTGGGTCCGATGATGTTCAGCCGGTGTGGAACCTTCCGGAGCGACCATGTTCGCTCGGTGATGACGCAGACGCAGACGTCGAAGAAGAACCGGTCATTGATCGGTACGTTCGCATTGAGAACGACACGAATGATGCGGTGACGAACTGGAATCGTCACGCGGCGCACAGCCGCTCGACAGCGAATCGAGCGGTGGCGCCGGTCAAGACAACACCAGTGCTGATGGCGGCCGCCGACGAGCCAACTGATTTGCCGCCCTCAAAACCCGAAGGCGGCCGCGACCTCGACTTGGGAATTGTCGAGAGCTACTCGCGCAATCCACGAAACGTGGGGCCGGTTTCCAATGAGGCTCGCGACGAGGTCAAGCTTGATTGGCATCTGCCGACCGAGTTGTTGAAGGTGACTTTGGAAGACGATGGCGTTGAAGAGCAAATGAGTGCGGATGTGCTCGACATGTACCTCGACGTGAAGCAGTCGTTGGTTGATCGCCAGATCGCGAAAGATGCCTCAGCAAACTCCGAGGCGGAGGACCTGCCGCAAGATTTGGGAAGGGACGACCGTTCGGATCGCGTTGCTGATTCGTCTGCGGATAAGCCGGACGTGATTCAGCGAGCGTACAGTCGGCTCTTCAGCGAGCTGAGGCGGCGTCGAAAGTAGACCGGACACTCGGTGGCCGGACATTGAGTCGCGGAGCGACTGGGCTACTTGGCGGCTTCGCTGCTGGGCTTGTTGGTGGCGATCGTTTCCGCGCGGTCAGTCGCCTCGATCGGCTTCATCGAGAGCGTGTGTCGGTCAGTGCGTGCCGTGCGCTGACGTTGATTCTTGTGGTACTTGACGACCCAGCGACGGAAGTCAGCATCGATGTCAGTGGCGACGACTTGTCGTAGCGTCAGCCAGCCGGTCGGATCGATTTCGGCCCGCGATCGGAACTTGCGATAGAATGGTTCGAGAAGCTGCTGATCCTGCAAGTACAGGCAGACGTAGCGAGCGTGGGCGTAGTCGATGGATGCGTGATTCGCGCGGACGGAGTGGCCTTGAACGAGTTCGTCAGTCTTTCGCAGCCGGTTTTCGTGCAAGGCTCGCAGGACTTGATGGACTCGCCAGTTGTCGGTGCCGATCAGGCGGTGGATGGTGTCGGTGAACTCGCTTTGCTCGAAGACCGACGCCAGGCCCTCGTCGAACCATTCGGGCATGTTCGGGAAATCGAAGTGGGCGAGCGCGTGTGTCAATTCGTGAGCCAACGTGCCGGCTCCTGTCGAGACATTGACGACTAATCGGCGATGCGATCGCAAGTAGTAGCCGTAGTACGAGTCGGGCTGCCGACGGTCGACTCGGCGAGCGAAGTCGCGGAAGCCCGCCTCTTTGGCGAACGCGACAATCGTGATTGGCTCGGTAGGTGCCACGTCGAAGAATCCGACGTTCAAAGCTCGTTCAGTGGGCTGCACGACGTCGCGGTGCAGGCGATCGAGGACCTCTTCGGGCATGTCGCCAGCTAATACGAAGGGCGGGCGAATGAGAACGGTGTTGGTGCGGTCGACCTGTGTCTGAATTTCTTGGGCGGCGTTTTCGCAGAGTTGCCGCAGTCGCGAACGTTCGTCGTTCTGCAACGGCGAGATGACATCGACGGAGATCTGTCTGGGGGCCACCGAACGAGAATCTTTCGTGCTGCCCAACGTCAGCACGAAGGAAATGGCAGTCAGCAAGATCGGTCCAGCAATCAGGACGAATTTGCGATGCGGATCCACGAAGAAGGCTCCTGATGTCGTACCCGAAGTGTCTCGAATCCGTCCCACCGGCGCGGAAAGTGTCGGCCACGCCAGAGTCTAAACCGCAGACGGGAAGACATGACCTCTTCTTGAGTCGTTTTGGGCAACTGCCTAGAGTCTCGTCGCTGTGATTGCTCAAGTCCGTGCAGTTGGCAAAGTTTTCCACGATTCTCTGTGGGAAAAATGCCGAGGCGGGCATGCGGGCTGGGCGAAACTTGAGTCGAAGATTGGCAATCTCAATTTGTCGCCGCGCGCACGGGACGATGGATTGCGTCCGGCGGGTAGAAACGATTTCAAGAGTCGTGCGGGACCTGTCGAAGAATCACGGCGATCGTGTTTCCTGGCCGAGCCAGGGAGTCAGAGGAAGTCATGGACGACAGCATTTACACTCAACTGCGACGCCGTCGGGCGAGCGTTCCGTGGCGGCAGAATTCGCCGGCTCGGCACCAGCGCCGGCCGTTGAGGGAAACGGCACGGACGATTCCCAGTTCGGATGGAAGACAGGCGGCGATGTATCAGCACCTTGGAGCGCATCTGGATCGAGTCAACGGCGTCGATGGAACTCGTTTCGCCGTGTGGGCTCCGAACGCTCGTGAAGTGAGCGTGCTGTGTGATCAGACGAATTGGCAGCATGGAAACTTCTGGCTCAGTGGTAGCGACTCCGGCATCTGGTCTGGATTCGTCCCCGGAGTGGCTCACGGCGCAACGTACAAATTCGGCATCCGTGCTCCCGATGGTCATCTGCTGGAGAAGTCTGATCCGTACGCTTTCTTCAGCGAGATGCGACCGAAGACGGCATCCATTGTTTACGACCTTGGCAACTTCGAATGGCACGACGCCGACTGGCGCAAGCGACGCGAAACCACCAACTGGTTCGAGCAACCGATTTCGGTTTATGAAGTCCATCTTGGCAGTTGGCGGCGACCGACGGAACCGGATCGGCTCTACTTCAGCTACTGCGAACTGGCTCACATGCTGGTCGAGTACTGCCACGAGATGGGCTACACGCACCTGCAATTGATGCCCATCACTGAGCACCCGTTCGACGGCAGTTGGGGCTACCAAACGACTGGTTACTTCGCTCCGACCAGCCGCTTCGGCACGCCGCACGACTTCATGTACTTCGTCGACTACTGCCATCAACACGGCATCGGCGTCCTGGTGGATTGGGTGCCGGGACACTTTCCGATGGACGTTCACTCGTTGGGGCGGTTCGATGGAACCTGCTGCTACGAACACGCTGATCCGCGACTTGGACAGCATCCCGACTGGGGAACCTACATCTTCAACTACGGCCGCTTTGAGGTCCGCGATTTCCTGCTGAGCAGTGCTCGGTTCTGGCTCGACGTGTATCACATCGACGGTATTCGCGTGGATGCGGTCGCCTCGATGCTCTACCTCGATTACTCGCGCCGGCAGGGAGAGTGGATTCCCAACGTCTTCGGGGGTCGCGAGAACCTGGAAGCGATTCAATTCCTCAAGGACATGAACACAATCCTGCACGGCGAGTTCCCCGGCATCCTGACAATCGCCGAGGAGTCGACCGCGTGGGGTGGAGTCAGCCGGCCGGTCTACACCGGCGGTCTCGGCTTCAGCATGAAGTGGGACATGGGCTGGATGAACGACACGCTGCGGTACATGCACCACGAGCCGATCCATCGGGCGCATCACCACGGCGAACTGTCGTTCCGAATGGTTTACGCGTTCACGGAAAACTTCGTGCTGCCGCTGTCGCATGACGAGGTCGTTCACGGCAAGAAGTCGCTGCTGTCGCAGATGCCCGGGGACTACTGGCAGAAGTTCGCGAACCTGCGGATGCTTTTCGGCTATCAGTTCACAATGCCCGGCAAGAAACTGCTGTTCATGGGGGGCGAGTTCGGCCAATGGCTCGAATGGAACCACAACACGGAACTCGATTGGGCGCTGCTGGGACACGAGAAGCATGACGGACTGCGCCGGTTCCTCGGCGACCTGAACCGCGTCTACCGCGAGCAACCGTCGATGCACGAAGTGGACTTCGAGGCGGCCGGCTTCTCGTGGTTGCAATGCGACGACTGGCAGCAGAGCGTCTATGCCTTCTGCCGTTACGCCAAGAATCCGGAAGACTTCACCGTCGTCGTGCTGAACTTCACGCCGGTACCGCGCTACGACTATCGCATCGGAGTTCCGTCCGAGTGCGACTATACCGAAATCCTCAATAGCGACGCACAGATTTACGGCGGCGGGAACGTCGGCAACCAAGGGAAGGTCCGCACCGAACGAGTCCGTGCCCACGGTCACGCTCTGAGCGTGAAGCTGTCGCTGCCTCCGCTGGGGATGTTGATCCTGAAACCGACCCCGTCCAGTCGTTCCAGCAAAACGCCAGCACGCGTGTAGATTGTTCTGCTTATGCCTGCGAATTCCGATTCGAAGTCCAAGCCTGCCAAAACAAAGTCTCCGACCCCCGAGATCCTTCCGGAATGGATCGCTCGCTACGAGGTCGAGGTTGACGACTCGCAGAAGGTGCTGAAGGTCGACCATCGCCGCCTTGTGGATGTTGCGCGATCGGTGCTTGCGGCCGAAAAGTGTGTGTCGGCTTCGATCAGCATCGCCATCATCGATAACGAAACGATTCATGATCTCAACATTCGGTATTTGCAACACGATTATCCGACCGACGTGCTGAGCTTTCTGTTGGAGGAAGAACTCGATCCTGGCTCGTTGCCGATTCCGAAAGGTTCGCCTCGCGGCTGTGGTAAGAGAATCGAGGGGGAGATTATTCTCAGCTCGGAAATGGCCAAACAGATGGCAGTCAAGTATCGCTGGAAGCCACTCGACGAAGTGACGCTGTATGTCGTGCATGGCTTGCTGCACCTGTGCGGCTACGACGACAGGACTCAGAAAGAACAAGCGGCGATGCAGCAGCGGGAGCGCGAGGTGCTTGCAGATTGGGGTCTTTCGCCGCACTATTCCGAGCCGGTGTAACTGCCTCTCGTCTCGGAGACGACCATGTCCGATGACTCTTCGCTGCTGCCTGGCGATCCCCCGTTCCGCCGACAGACCAAGCCCGGAGATGCTCCTGGAACGATTCTCGCCCCCGCCGATGCCGCGCCGACTCGGATCACGGCGATCTGCTTTTCGCCGACGGAGATCCATGAAGAGGAACTGCATGACGTCGGAAAACTTGACGAATTTCTGAGCCACTGGCCGGTGACGTGGGTCAACGTTGAAGGATTGGCCGATGTTTGCCAATTGGAAATGCTGGCAGATTTGTTCGGCATCCATCCGCTGGCGATGGAGGACGTGGTTCACGTCCATCAACGGCCAAAGGTCGACGACTACGGACAGTACCTGTTCATTGTCACGCGTATGATCGAAGAGGCCGATCCGCTGCAAACCGATCAGACGTCGATCTTCTTGGGAAAGAATTTCCTGCTGACGATTCAAGAACGTCCGGGAGACTGTCTGAATCCGTTGCGTGAGCGAATCCGAAAACACGCGGGGCGCATGCGGCACGCGGGGCCGGATTATCTGGCCTACGCGGTTCTCGATGCCACGCTCGACGCCTATTTTCCAGTCGTCCAGAAGTACGGGGACCGCATGGAACAACTCGATGAGATCATTACCCGTTCGCCGTCACCACGAATCGTGTCGGAGTTGCATCGGCTGCGCTCTAACCTGTTGCAAGTCCGAAAGACGATGTGGGCTCAACGAGATTCCTTGAGCGAACTCATTCGCGACGACTACGAGTTGATTAAACAGGAAACGCGGATCTACTTGCGCGACTGTGTCGATCACACCGCTCAAATCCTGGACGTCGTTGAAACCTATCGCGAGCTGTGCGCGGACTTGCGTGACTACTACCTCTCGCAGATCAGTTTTAAGACGAATCAAGTCATCAAGGTTCTGACGATTCTCTCGACGATTTTCTTGCCGTTGGGCTTCATCACCGGGCTCTACGGAATGAACTTCGTGCCCGAACGGTCTCCGTGGAATATGCCGGAATTGCATTGGTTCTACGGATATCCCTTCTCACTGGGTCTGATGGCGGCGACGACCTTGATGTTGCTGATCTACATGAAGCGACGGGGATGGTTGGACTCGTAGCCCGCCATTGGTCGCGCGACTGTTGCGGAAATTCAAAGTCACTTCCTTGATGGACTCCTTTTGACGGCTTCTGAAATGTTCATTCGGCGAATCGGGCCGTCTTTGAGCAGATTCGTCGAATCTTCCGATGTCGCGACCGATGTTTCAGGGAAACGTGCTGGTCAGTTGCCACTCGAACCGGTTGGTGCGGTTTTTGGTTTCAGGGAGTCTTCGGTGATCGGTTGGTCAATTTGCGAACCCGATAATTCTCGCTGTCACCGATGAAGAGGTTGCCGGCCGAGTCCACGCAGACCCCATGTGGCCGAGCCAATCCACAGGATTTTGGATCGCCATCCGGTCCGTCATGTATCCGGCCATCGCCGACAATTGTCTCGATGATCCCACTGCCGTGGTGCAGAATACGAATTGTGTGACTTTCTGTGTCTGCCAAAACAATGTCACCCTTGGGAGTGATCGCGACTCCTTTTGGGCCGGACAATGTTGCCAGACGAGCCAGGCCGCCATCGCCGGTGTAGCCTTGCTTGCCGGTGCCAGCCAGATGAGCGAACTGCATCTTCGCCAGATCCAGTCGATAGACGGAATTTCCTTCGCGTAAAGCCAAGATCATGTCGCCATTGGCGGCAAAATCGACGGCTCGCGGGCCAGAGATGGCCGCGTTGAGGAATGAGGAACCATCCTTCGGAACAGCCTTCTCGCCGGTACCGGAGAAGGTTGTCACGACGCCGGATTTCAAGTCCAAGCGGCGCACGCGATGGTTGCCGATGTCGCAAATGAAGAGTGCTCCCTTGCCGTCCAGCGCGATCGAGTGCGGCTTGTTGAAAGTTGCTTCGCGAGCCGGCCCGCCGTCGCCGCTGAATCCCGATTTGCCGGTGCCGGCGATCGTCGAAATTGTGCCGCTGGCCTTGTCGACTTTGCGGATGAGATTGTTCTGCATCTCGACAAAGTACATCGAACCTTCGGCGTCGAACTTAATCTCGTAGGGTTCGTTGAGCAGTGCCTGTGTCGCTGGGCCGCCGTCCCCCGCGTAGCCCTTCTTGCCGGAGCCGGCGACCGTTGAAATGCGACCCTCTCTGTTCACGCGACGGATGACGTGAAATGCGATGTCGCAGAAATACAGTGAATCGTCCGGACCGATCGTCAAACCATACGGTTCTCCCGCACCCGCTTCGCGAGCGAGACCGCCGTCTCCTGAATACTCCTTCTTCCCAGTCCCGGCGACTGTGACCACTTCGCTCGCTTGCAACTCGCCCGACAATACGAGCGTGCCAATCACCAATAACCAACGGCCAATGACCAATGACCACTTCATAGCTTCTCCCAATTTCGGCTGCGGTGTCCGTAGTCGCAGGCTTCCGGATGCAGAATCTCCGCCAGGATCTGAGCCGACTCCAAGAGTCGCGGTCCCGGCCGATTGAAAAATTGATGGCCGTCTGTGACGAAGACTTTGCCAGACCGAACGGCCGACAGTTGTGTCCAGCGTGGATCGGACGTCAGCACACGAGACTCAGCACGTGCTCGCGCGATGTCCCAACCGCAGGGCATCAAGACCAACACCTCTGGATTGGCGGCCAGCAGTTGATTCCAGTCAAACCAAGGTGAGTGCTGTCCCGGTTCCGCTCCGAGGTTTTGTCCGCCGGCGATCTCGACCAATTCGGGGATCCAATTTCCGGCGGTCATCAGCGGGTCCAACCACTCCAGGCAGGCTATCGTCGGCTTGCGACGCAGCTTCGACGTCGTCAGCCGCAAGCTTTCAAACTCGCCGCGTAATTCAACAACCAAATCGTGTCCGCGATCGGAAATGTGCAGTGCCATCGACACGACGTGGATGTCTCCAAAGAGGTGTTCCAGTCGTTGTGGATGGAGGTCGATGACGCTGGGGCCGTTGTCACCTTGAGCCAGCACGGCTTCGAGATCTTGCGGCGTCACCGCACAGATATCGCATTGCGTCTGGGTGAGGATGACATCCGGCCGCAGTTCGAGCATCAGTGCCGCATCGACTTCAAAGATCGACAACCCGGCTCGTAAAGAGTCTTTCACTTGACGGTCGATGTCCGCTCCTGACTTCGCGATGTCGATCCGCGGTCGGCTGCAGATCGGCACGCTCTGCACTTCCGGAGGAAAATCGCATTCGTGCGACCGGCCAACCAGTTGATCAAGCATTCCGAGGGCAGCGACGATCTCCGTCGCGCTCGGCTGAAGCGAGATAATTCGTCGTCGAGACAACATAAAATGGGCTTCCTAGTTCCGGCCAACCTCAACTTTTATAGTCTGGCCCGTCTAAAAGGGAGCCATCCCCCAAAAGGGAGTTGTGTTGTGCAGAGCCGTTTGACCGAACCGCAGCGAGAAGCCGTCGAGCATTTTGAAGGACCACTGCTCGTGCTGGCGGGCCCCGGCTCTGGCAAGACGCGGGTCATCACGCATCGCATTGCGAGGTTGATTGAGCGTGACGTACCGCCGCGTCGAATGCTCGCGCTCACCTTCACGAACAAAGCCGCCGAAGAAATGCAGCACCGAGTCGAAGCGCTCGTTCCCGGTTCGCGAGTCTGGGTCAGCACGTTTCACCGTTTCTGTGCGCGGCTGCTGCGCGAGTACGCCGAGCTCGTTGGCCTGAGCAGCAATTTCACAATCTTTGACACCGACGATCAACGCGGAGTCATCAAGCGGGCGCTCACCGATTTGAACCTCGACTCGACGCAGTATGCTCCGGCGAAGATTAACGCCGCCATCAGCCGGATGAAGAATGAACTGGTCACGCCAGATATCGTCGAGGCCGCTCGTCGCGAACAAGCGGCGATGGATTTCAAAACGGTTGTCACTGCTCGCGTTTACCCGGAGTACCAGAAGCGGCTGCGTGAATCGAACGCGGTCGACTTTGACGATTTGCTGCTGCACGTCGTCTCGCTGTTGCAAGGCAACCCGGAACTGCGTTCCGAACTTGACCACCAGTACCGCTTCATTCTGGTCGATGAGTACCAGGATACGAACAAGGCTCAGTACGAAATCATCCGCGCGTTGGCTCATGACGTTCCGAACCTGTGCGTGACCGGCGATCCCGACCAGTCGATCTACGGCTGGCGAGGCGCGCGGATCGACAACATTTTGCGGTTCGAATCGGACTACCCAGACGCGAATGTCGTGCGGCTTGAAGAGAATTTTCGCAGCACGCAGTCGATTCTGCGCGTCGCCGATTCACTGATCGAGCACAACGTCCATCGCAAGGCCAAGCGACTGCACACCGACAACGAATCGGGCGACGAGGTCAAGCTGCACCGCTTTTGGAGCGGCAAAGACGAGGCCGAAGAGATCGCCTCGCAGATTCGCCGCGACATCGAGGCGAGTGTCTGGGAATGGTCGGACGTCGCGATCTTTTACCGCGTCAACTGGCTGTCGCGCGAGATTGAACTGGCACTCGGGCGCAACCGCGTGCCGTACCAGGTCGCTGCCGGTTTGGCGTTCTACGAACGTGCCGAAGTCAAAGACATGCTGGCGTACCTGCGGACGATCGAGAACCCGGCCGACCGCGCCGCGGCTCTGCGAATCATCAACAATCCGCCGCGCGGCATCGGGAAAAGCACGCTCATCAAGCTGACCCGCTTCGCCGACAAGCACGAACTGACACTGCTCGAAGCTGCCGAGCACGCGAAGACAATTCCTGAGCTGTCCGCCGGTCCGACGAAAGCTCTGCTCGGTTTCGCTGAGCTGATGCGCGGCTTGCGCGAAAAAGGCACCGGCCCCGTGGCGGAATTGCTCCGTGCCGTACTTTCCGAAACCAGCTACGGCGACGACTGGCGTGAGAGCAGCGATGAGCACGAACAGCAGCGGCTCGGCAACGTCATTGAGTTGATCAATGCGGCGCAGCAGTTCGACGAGCAGGCCGGGGAGAGTCGTTCGCTGCAAGCGTTTCTCGAAACAACTTCACTCGTCAGCGAGACCGATTTCGTCGATGAGTCCTCCGGCAAAGTCACGCTGATGACTCTGCACGCCGCAAAGGGCCTGGAGTTTCCCGTCGTCTATATCGTCGGCTTTGAGCAAAACCTGATCCCTCACGAGCGGGCGATGTACGAGCAAGAAGACTTGCGCAGAATGCAAATGGCCCTCGAAGAGGAACGCCGTCTGTTGTTTGTCGGCATGACCCGCGCGATGAAACAACTGCATCTGACCAGCACCGTCGAACGCTACTCCTTTGGCCGCCCGCTCCGCACCGTCCGCAGCCAGTTCGAGACGGAAATCGAATGCGAAGAGATTGACCATACGTTGGAGGGACGAGGAGCGAGGGGCGAGGGGCGAGACAGAAAAGCCGATCCTTTTATGCAGGACGAAAACCAGGACGTGCCCGACGGCGATTGGCAGGACTTCAATTTCGGAGCCGCGATTTCCGCGACAGAGCCGGACGACGATCCCGAGTCCCCGGAGGACGCCCACCGCGCTGAGCGCGGGTCTCCCGACTCCACACTCCGACGACCGCAGGTCTCCCACGATTCAGGGAGACCAGAAGTCGGGCCCAGCGACGGGGTTGAAAGACTCGCGCCGAGCGCAAGCGAATTGAAATCCAAACTGATGACCGGCGCCGCTCTGCTCCAATCGCAGACGGAGAACTCGGAAGTCACCGCGCGTTTCACCGTCGGCGACGCAGTTCGGCATCCGCGTTACGGGTTGGGTGAAGTTGTCGAAGTCGGACGAATGATGCAGCGGCAAACCGTCATCGTGCGCTTCGGTCAAGACGACCGCACCGAAACCTTCGTCGCCGACAAATGCCCGCTGACCCCGGTTGGCCTGCGGTAGCGCCCCCGACCTTATGTTTGATTTCGCAGTTCGCGAAGTACATCGGCGAAGGCGGACTCAAAGGCGTCGTGGTTTTTCCAGCTAAAGAAGGCGGGGATGTGATATTCGCGGAGTTTGACGGCCAGGTCTTTGCCGACGTCGGCGTCGAAGCAGCTTCAGTCGTGGATGCGGTCGCTGCTCATTAGCCGAATGGGGAGCAGCTGCTAGCGTTGCTTGCGGAGTTCGGCGTGGCGAGCTTTGAGAATCTCGATTTTCAACTATTCGCTGTTCATGCTGTGATCCGAGAGTACCAGCAGCAGTCCGTCGTTGATCTAAATGGCCAGATCGATGTGCTCGATGAGTTTCTGGGCTCACGGCATGTCTTCCGGAACAAACCAGACACGCAGCTTTTCGCGACGCATCTTCTCGTGCGGTCGCCGAGCGACCTCCTCGTCCAGGCTGCTGTAGCTGCTGAAGCACGATTGGTGTCGAACCGGCTGCATCGTCCCGATGAGCGACGGCAGGTCGGTGATGAAATCTTCGGGCACGCCGCGCCCACACAGGAACTCGTCGGCCAATTTTGAAATCGGGCCGACCGATCAGCCGCAGCGGGCTGCTGAAGACTCGAATGATGCGCACTTCGAACATGCGCATGCCTCTGTGCGCGGATCATCTGGACAGGGAGGATTATGCCGCTGACGATGCTCAATCGTCAGCGGGACCGTTTATCGAGTGCCGCCCGCACTCGGTAAATATGGCTCAATTGGAATGACGATAGGGGACATGGGGAGATGCCCAATGCCCGAACGTCGCCGACCTGTATCTTCTGTTGCCAGCGCCACCGCGAAGCCGGCTGACCTGTCGAGTCAGGTCGCCGCATTTGTGACTTACTTGCAGGCCGAGTGCGGGATGTCGAAGAACACGCTCGCGGCTTATCGCACGGATTTACTGCAATTCTCCGAATGGCTTGGCGAACATGGTCCGGCGACTGTGCATCAGGTCGATCTCGGCACTCTGACCGGACACTTGCAGTGGCTGCACGAGCGGAAGCTGGCGGCCAGCACGATTGGGCGGCATTTGGTCGCGATCAAAATGTTCTTTCGGTATCTCGTGCTGGAGGGGATTCTGGCCGAAAGCGTCGCGGACCTGATGAGCTCGCCGAAGCTGTGGCAGAATTTGCCGAAGGTGCTTTCGCCGGAGATGGTCAATCGGTTGATCGCGTCGCCAACGTCGGACGATCGCCAGCCCATGCGAGATCGGGCGTTGCTCTGCATGCTGTACGCCACTGGGTGCCGAGCTTCGGAAATCTCGAACATGAAAGTGAAGGATGTTCGGCTCGATGAGAATTTCTGTCGCTGCCTGGGAAAGGGGAACAAGGAGCGAATTGTCGGTCTGAACCCGGTCGCCCGGTTGGCGTTGGAAGCGTACCTCGAACACGAACGGCCGCAGCTTGTCAGCCAACGCGATGCTGATTGGTTGTTCGTCACTCGGCGCGGCACAGGTTTGACGCGGATCATGATCTGGCAACTGGTGAAGAAGTACGCAACTCGAACGGGGTGCAGCAAACTGGTCAGTCCGCACACGATTCGACACAGCTTTGCGACGCACATGTTGGCCGGCGGAGCGGAGATTCGTGCTCTGCAGGAATTGCTGGGACATGCAAATATCGCGACGACGCAGATTTACACGCATGTTGAGCACTCGCGACTGAAGGCAGTGCATGCGCGGTGTCACCCTCGGGGATGAGGAGGTGACATGGTCAATGGGCAGAATTTGTGACGCATCACATTGTCACCCTCTCAGCTTGTCAGCGTGTCACAGTTTGCCGAATCCGAACGCCTTGCCCGTCCGGCATCGCGGGCATGACTTGCGTCTCGCGAGTGATCGTCACGGCAATTCCATTCGCTGAGGTCGCGGCTGCCGACGATCAACCGAGGAGAACCGTTTTTCGACCGGAGCAGCGACCATGCGAGTTCGATCCACGATCGTGCTGTGCGGAGTATTGGCGTTCGTCGGTGGCTGGATCGTTTTTGAGCAGCTGCACGCCGATCCGCGCCGCAGGGGCGAACTGGATCTCGACAGCGGTTCGAATGCGCTGCGGGATGCCGGTCGCGTGATGGCCAAGATCTCCAAACAGATTTCGCCGAGCGTCGTTCACATTGAAGCCTCGCATCGCACAGTCCTGCGGGGCGAAGTTGAGGAAACAGGATCGGGAGTTCTCGTCCAGAGCACTCATTTGCCCGGTGAGTACGTCGTCACGAACCGGCATGTCATCGCCGGTTCGGAGTTGAAGGAAATCAAAGTCACATTGCCCGATGGCCGTCAGGTTCATCCAGAGCGAGTCTGGGATGACGCGGCCTCGGACATTGCCGTGATGAAATTGCCGGTCGATGGTCTCACGGCAGCGGTGTGGGCAGACAGCGACTTGGCAGAGATCGGACACCCAGTGCTGGCCGTCGGCAGCCCGTTTGGGCTGAGCCAATCGGTCACTTTCGGCATCATCAGCGCAAAGAGCCGTCGATCGTTGAAGCTTGGCGACAAGGGAGTGCTGAATCAGGATTTCATTCAGACGGATGCGGCGATCAACCCTGGCAACAGCGGCGGGCCGTTGATTGATCTGAATGGACGGGTGGTCGGAATTAACACTGCGATCGCGTCTAACAGCGGCGGCAACGAGGGGATCGGTTTCAGCATTCCCAGCAATCTGGTCAGCCGCGTCGTCGATCAACTTTTGGAATACGGCAAGGTGTATCGTGCATATCTGGGCGTAAAGCTCGATCCCGACTTCGACATCAACAAAGCTCGGGCGTTAAAGCTGGATCGCGCTCGCGGCGCGCGAGTGATGGCAATCTATCCCAACACACCCGCCGCGCGAGCGAAGTTACAGAAGGACGATGTCATTCTAAGTTTCGACGGCATCGACATTGTCGACGAGAACCATCTCATCAACGTCGTCAGCTTGTCGCCGGTCGGCAAAAAAGTCCGGCTGATGGTCTTGCGGCGCGGCGAGAAATTTCCTGTGCAAGTCGACCTCAGCGATCGATCCGTTGCAGAAGAGGATTTGACGCCCTCTGTGCCGCAACAAAGCAAAGCGGATACGCCGGTTGAGCAGATGAGTTTCGCGACGGAGCGTTCTGAGCCACTTGACCTGAAGTTGGAGATCGGCGATTTCAAACTTCAAATCTCGATCCGCCGAAGCATTCTGCCGAAATAGTCGAGCAATCCCTGTGGGTTGATGTCATCGACGACTTCGATGTTGTTGCGCCAGCGGCGCGAGGCGCGCCGGTCAAAGACCGTGACTCCACGACATAACCCGGTTTGCGTTTCGACATCGATCGCCATCGACGAAGTATGAACAAGGCGATCTTGCGCCACCGCCGCCAGCGCGACGACCTCGCACAGCGAGAATCCTTCGTTCCCCAGATGTTCGTGCGAAGCACGCAATCCGAACCGAAGCCAATCCAGAATCGCCTTGCCGGCGCGTCCAATGCCGACGTCCGATAAACGCGCGAACTGATCGTAATTGAGCACAAGTTGCTGGGCGGCATCGAGTGGCACAAGCGTTTTGGTCGCTGGCGATTTCAGTACCTGACGAGCGGCTTCAGGATCGGCAAAGATGTTGAACTCGGCGGCGGCGGTCGCATTGCCTCCCGCGGCGATCGAGCCGCCAAGGCAGACCATCTCACGGAGCAGTGACAGAAACTCTGGGTCGCGTTCTTGAGCAGCCTGGATGTTAGTCAGCGGACCAAGCGTCAATACGGTGACTTGCTGCGGATGCTGTCGCACCAGTTCGATCAGCAATTTGACGGCGTCGTGCGGCTTGTGTAGTTCCGCCACAGCGACGGCCGACTCACCGAGGCCGTATCGTCCATTGAGCAGTACCGGATCAACGAAGCCCGGCATCAAATCACCGCCCGGCAGCGGGACCGCTGCGTCGCAAGCTCCCAGTCGCGGCCACTTCGGTGGATCGATCAGCTCGATGACGGCTTGCAGGTTTTTGGTCGCGATCGGGCCAGAGACGCATCCCGCTGTGGCAGTGGCTGCCAACAAATCGACTTCAGGATCGAGCAAGGCCAGCGCCACCGCGAGGGCGTCTCCGATCCCTGGATCGGCGTCAATGATCAGTTTGCTGGGCACGGTTCTCATCCTGAAAGAATTTGATGGCGCAGACGGGAGGTCGATTGTACGGCTCACGCGGCAATTTTTGAGCATCAAACGCACCCAAATTACCGCTGTGTTGTCACACCCGAGTTTGTCGAGCAGATCGAAATCAGTGCGATGTTGCACGATATCGGCAAAGTTGGGATCGCAGATGCGATTCTGCTCAAGCCGGACAAGCGGACTGGAGCATCCGTTGATCAGCAGTCAGTGCCTCCGCAGAAATGAAGAGAAGCTCGGATCCGTAAATTTCTTGGAGATGGCTCACGAGATTGCGCGGTATCACCACGAGCACTGGCGCCGGCTCGGTTATCCGTCCGGCCGGCGCGGGAAAGCGATTCCGCTCGCGGTTCGAATCGTTGCGATCGCTGATGTGTGCCGCGCCTTGGTCTCCGTGCGGGTTCGCAAACCGACGTTTCCGCACGAGCAATGCCTGGTGATGATTCGCGAAGGTGCCGGCACGCAAATCGCCTTGGAATTCGTCAAAGTCGTTCTGCGCATCGAGCGCCAATTTGCAGATGTCTCGGATCGCATTCGCGAGAACGATCCGACGTTGTCGATGTGCTCAGTGCACTTTCTCGATGAAAACTTGGCTTAGAAATAGTCGGGAGAGGTCTCGAGAACCTCGACAAATTCCTGCAAACGCTCGACCTCGAGATTTCCCCTCGCGCTACCCAAGTTGCGTGAAATCCCCGCTGGCCTTGGCTCGGGGCATGGCTTCACACCCCGTCAGTCCTGCTTGACTGACGGATGACCACAAACGCTGACGCCGTTCAGTGGCATTTCTTGCCGGTCGCGTAGCTTTGGCCAAACTCGCTTGCTCGCGAAGCTTTGCGGATTACGTAATTGCCAGATTCTTCGTAAACGGAATAACCGAAATAAGAGGCAAGGTCGTGTCGCGGCATCTGCGCACCCGCTTCGCGCCGAGTTTCGGTCTGGGAGGCCAGAATCAGAATGTTTGTAGGAGCCGGTTCCGTGGCGAGCACAGCACCCCGACAGCACCGTGCCCGCCCGTGGGGGTGGTTGGTCGTGGTCTGGTTGACTGCATTTGTCACCAGCTCTCTTGCCGCGCAATCGACAGTGCCAGAAAGCGATTCCAGCAATTCGCGGTTGTTTCCATCTTCGGGCAGCGAATACGACAAAGTGATTTCCGAATTGACCGACCGGTTGGCAGACGTCGAGCGAAAACTCGAACAACGCGAGGCCACGGACTTTCAGGCAGCCGAAAAAGCCAAACAGAAGTTCGTAGTAAGACCGTTCGGGCGTCTCCACATCGACACCGGTACGTTCAATCAGGATGACGCGAACAGGGCCAGCGTGGGAGCCGATGCTCACAACGGCATCAGCATTCGACGCGCTCGATTGGGGGTTGAGGGCGAAGGATTCGACAATTTGTTCTATCGATTCGACGTAGATTTCGTGACGTTCGATCAATCGACCGCCACGCGGCCGACGATTTTCGATGCGTATCTCGACGTTCAAGAACTTCCGGTGCTCGGCAATTTAAGAGTCGGACACTTTCGTGAGCCGTTCAGCCTTGAACGGCTCGATAGTTCGCACGACCTGCCGTTTCTCGAACGTAGTGCGGCCGTCAACACACTCGCTCCGTTCCGGAGCGTCGGCCTGATGGCGTTTGATTGGAATGTCGACCGGACGATGACCTGGTCCTACGGCGTCTTCGACGAAGCGACCAACGAATTTGGTGAGGACAATCGGGATCGGACGGGACTCGCGGGAACTGGTCGTGTCACATGGCTCCCGTTTGTCAACGACGATGGCAGCCAGTTGATTCACGTCGGAGCCAGCTACAGCTACCGAAAACTGGGGAATACCAACCGGAACTTCGCTTCTCGGCCTGAAATCAATTTGAAGGAAGGAGCGTTGTTGACACCGAGTTTCGTGGACACGGGTCTGATATCTGTTCACGACTATCACGTCGCTGGCCTCGAAATGAGCAGCGTGCTCGGTTCACTGTCATTTCAGGGCGAGTACGTCGCACTGGCAGGGGTGCAATCCGACAACCAGAGCTTGTTTCTTCAAGGGGGCTATCTCGAGGTGATGTATTGGCTGACCGGCGAGCATCGCAACTTCAACCGCACTCAAGGCCGGTATGATTCCGTCACACCCAAACATGCGTTTCGGATCGGAGACCAAGGCGACGGTCGCTGGCGCATCGGTGGAGCTTGGGAGGTGGCCTGCCGAGTTTCGTGGTTCGATCTCGATCACGCCTCGCTACACGGCGGCAGGATGACTAACGTGACCTGTGGACTCAATTGGAACTACGCTTTTCGATCGCGCGTGATGCTGAACTACATCCACTCTTTTTTGGATCGCAATTCCCTGAGCAGCAATGCCGACATTTTCGCCATGCGGTTGCAGTACGCGTTCTGACCTCTGATCACATTACCGAAAAGTAGTTCGCGACGGGCTTGTCTTCGCCAGAGGTCATTGGCACATTCGCGATCGTTTGGTGGTTGAGACCGTCGTCTTGCGACAATGGCTCGTGCGGTTTTGCAGACGACGTATTCACGGCGGCGTAATCTCCGCACAGGGGCTTTGTCTCCGCGGGTAACCTTGGTAGTTTGCGGGAATTCGAGCGGCAACTGCTATGTCACGCCCCAACGTCGTCGAACCGCAAAGTTCGGCGTTCCCCGCAGTTCAGTCGTCACGATCCAATGGAGGGAGGCGAACGTCTCGGCAGAGAATGGCGGGGGCTTGTCGCTGTGACGCCTGGCGTTGGGCGAGTTGAAATGGCAGCATCGGCCAAATACTCTCTCGCCCCTCCCGCCGTGGAAATTTCTCGTGGCCAAACGTGGTCACGCTCGTCCATCGTCCCGCCTAGCATTGCAAGGAGAATGACTCACCGTGAGTGACACTGCCCTGGCCGCCAAACAGGCCAAAGCCAAAGAACTGCTCGACGAACACACTCGCCAAACCGTCCGCTGGCACTTCAGCGATGAAACCGGTTGCCCGTTCTGGCTGGAAAAAAAACGGGAACTGAAATTTGACCCGCTCAGGGAAGTGAATTGCTTCGAGGACCTCAAGAAGTTTCCGAACTTCGAGGACGAATGGCTCCGCGGCGGCCCGATCCGTCGCTGGGTTCCGAAGGGTCTGGCCGACAAGCCTGTGTACGTCTTTGAGACCGGCGGCACGACCGGCATCCCGAAAAGCCGCATGGTCATCGAGGATCACTGGATCGACTACGAGAACTTCAGCGACACGCTGCCCGACGAGCACTTCCCGCGCGGCTCGAACTGGCTGATGCTCGGCCCCTCCGGCCCGCGCCGCTTGCGACTCGCGGTCGAGCATCTCGCGCAGTATCGCGGCGGCATCTGCTTCTGCGTGGACCTCGATCCGCGCTGGGTCGTCAAGCTGTTGAAGAAGGGAGACATCTCCGGCGTGAAAGCGTATGCCGATCACGTCATCGATCAGGCGGTGACAATTCTCTCGGCTGGCCACGACATCAAGTGCGCCTTCGCGACGCCGAAACTGCTCGAAGCTCTCGCCCTGAAGCTGATCGACAAGGGAAGCAGCATCGAAGAGTCCGGCATCAAGGGAATCTTCGCCGGCGGCACCGAGTTCACTCCGCAGTGGTATCGCTTCTGCCGCGAGGAACTGCTCGGCCCGAACGTCTACATCACGCCGACCTACGGCAACACGCTGATGGGCCTCGCGTGCGGCAAGCCGTTCGACCCGGCCGACAACTTCAAGATCACCTACTACGCCCCGCAACCGCGAGCCGTCATCGAGACCGTCGAATTTAAGGATTACAACCAAGTCGTCCCTTACGGCGGCACCGGCCGAGTCAAGCTCTACACGATGACGAAAGAACTCTTCGTCCCCGGCTTCATGGAACGAGACGAAGGCGAACGCGAACTTCCGCACGACAAGTACCCGTGGGACGGAATTAGCGGTACGCGGCCGTTCCACGAATTCGCCGCTACAACAACCGTCGGCGTTTACTAATTTGGAGTGCGGGGATGCATCCCCGCTTTCCCTCGCGGCGGAGCCGCTTTTCGTTTTGTTTTCCGCATTCACTCTCGAACAACCAAAGCGGCTCCGCCGCAAATGAAAGCGACGATCAGATAGATCGTCGCACTCCAAAGGAACAACCATGCTTGAAATTCCTGTGATCCGCTGGGGCCAGCCATACGAGTCCATGGAGAAGGACAAGATCGTCCACTTTGAAACCGGCGAGGCGGTCGCGACGGTCAATAACGCGAACGCTGGTCTCATCAAGATGGACATGCGGAAGCAAGGCAAGGCCCGCGACATCCTCCGGCAATTCAGCGTCGAGCAGCTGTGCAGCATGGCCGAGAAGGCCGCCGATTTATATTTGAACGCCACGTTGCCGCTCGGTAATGGGACGCAAAACCCGCAAGAGTTCTGCCGCATGCAGTCGGCGACGACCGGCCTGCCCGAGCACATGTGTGCGGGCAACATGAAGAAGAACGCTTACGTCCTTCGCAACATGCGGCACACGTTGGAGGCGCTGACGCGCGGCCTGCCGCTGGAGATTCTGACCAAGGGCTACGGCATGGAGAGCCGAGGCGTGATGGTCAGCTATCAGGCTCAGACGAACGTGCTGGGTATGGTGCTGCCATCGAACTCGCCCGGCGTGCATACGCTGTGGATGCCGGTCATTCCGTTACAGATCGGCCTTGTGCTCAAACCCGGTCCGCAAGAGCCGTGGACTCCGTACCGAATTTATGAAGCGTTCGCCCAAGCCGGCGTGCCGCGCGAAGTCTTTTGTATTTATCCCGGCGGTCCCGAATGCGGAGCCGCCGTGTTGGAGACCTGTAACCGAGCCATGATCTTCGGCGGCCTGCCGACCGTCGAGCGCTATCACGGCAACCCGCGCGTGCAGGCTCACGGGCCGGGCTTCTCGAAGTTTCTGCTCGGCGACGACATGGTCGATCAGTGGGAGAAATACATCGACCTCATGGCCGACAGCATCTTTGTCAACAGCGGCCGAAGTTGCATTTCCTGTTCGGGCATCTGGGCCTCACGCCATACTGAAGAAATTGCGGAAGCCCTCGCCAAGCGGCTCGGCCCGGTCGCTCCGCTGCCGATGAGCGACCCCAAATCGCCACTGGCCGCGTTCACCGTTCCCGGTGCGGCAAAGGCGATCAACGCGCAGATCGAAGACTTGGTAAAGGCACCCGGCGCGACCGAAGTCACCGCGAAGTACCGCAACGGCGACCGCCACGTCGCTCACGAGCGTTACGACTTCCTCCGCCCGACAATCGTGCATTGCAGCAGCACCGAACCGCCGATTGCGAACACCGAGTACATGTTCCCGTTCTGCTCGGTCGTGAAATGCCCGCAGAACGAAATGCTCAAGAAGATCGGCACCACTCTGGTCGCGAGCTGCCTGACGAAAGACCCCAAGTGGTCGCAAGAGCTACTCGACGCCACCAACATCGACCGCCTGAACATCGGCGAGGTAAAGACAATCCAACTCCACTGGATGCAACCCCACGAAGGCAACATCATCGACTTCCTGTTCCGGGCGAGAGCGTTCCAAAACACGCAGCCGCCGAGCCATTGATCCACCACGACAATGAGATGGACCACAAAGGCACGAAGACACAACGATTGGCTTCGTGCCTTTGTGACTTTGTGGGTCAAATCAGAGCATCAGGCCTAGCCATGCGACAACATGAGATTCAGATTCGGGTGCGGTACTCGGAAACCGACGCGATGGGGTTTCTGCATCATGCGAATTACTTCTGCTACTTTGAGCTTGGACGGACAGAATTGTTTCGGGCTCAAGGGGGCGACTACCGAGCGATGGAGGAGGGCGGCTTGTTCCTCGTCGTCGCGAAGCTCGATTGCAGGTATCGCGTGCCGGCTCGGTACGACGACTTGCTGACGCTGCGGACGACGATCACGGCTGCGACAGAAGCGAAGCTCGAGCACGAGTACGAATTGTTGCGAGATGGCATGCTGCTCTGCAGTGGGCACAGCACGCTGGCTTGCGTAGACCGTGCTGGCAAACTGCAACGGATACCGAGCGAGTTGTTACAGATGTGTGCCGAATCGTAGCCCTGTCGCTCCGCGACAGGAGTGCCGAGCGCGAGGACGAAGTTGGATGGCTAATGAGGCATGATCTCACGAGCGACGTCGATAAAACGCTCGGCTTCCCGGTCGCAGCGCGAAACGACTACCTTGCTCCGAGTTCATGCACGATCTCAACCAAGGCTTTGGCGTGTTCGGGGCGGACATCAGGAGTGATACCGTGGCCGAGGTTGAAGATGTGGCCGGGTCGGTGCTCCGCGGCGGCCAGGACTTCCAAGGCGCGGCGACGAATTGTGGGGATGTCGGTCAGCAGCGTGATTGGGTCGAGGTTGCCTTGGACGGCGACATCGTGCCCCACAGTTTTCCAGCCATCCCGCAGATCGACTCGCCAATCGAGGCCGATCACGTCGCCACCCCCTTCGCGAAGGAGCGGCAGCAAGGCTGGATTGCCGGTTGCGAAGTTGATGACCGGCGCGAAGTGTTTCACGCTGTCGATGACAGTCTTCGTGTGCGGCAGGACGTAGTCGCGATAGTCGCTCGGCGAGAGGCAGCCGGCCCAACTGTCGAAGAGTTGAATCGCCTGACAGCCAGCTTTCACCTGCGCCAGGATGTACTTGACGAGGCTGTGCGTTAGACAGTTCATCAGCGCGGTCCAGGCCCCGGAATCAGAATACATCAGCCGTTTGACGTTGGCGTAATTCTTCGAACTACCCCCTTCGATGGCGTACGACGCGAGTGTGAAGGGGGCTCCGGCGAAGCCGAGCAGCGGGATATTGGCGGGCAGATCGCGGCGGATCAGCCGGACGGCGTCGAAAACGTACTTTAGGGAATCGACATCATCGACAGGTCGTAGCGCGTCGATCCCAGCGGCGTCTCGGACCGGATTGTGGATCACCGGACCTTCGCCGGCGGTGTATTCCAGTTGTAACCCGATCGGTTCGAGAATCGGCAGCAAATCGGCAAACAAAATCGCGGCATCGACGCCGAGCACTCGCTGAGCCGTCAGCGTGACTTCAGCCGCCAAATCCGGGCGTTTGCAGAGTTCCATGAAGGTCACGCGGCGGCGGACCTCCATGTATTCCGGCAGGTAGCGGCCAGCCTGACGCATGATCCAGATGGGGGTGGTGTCGGTGGGCTCGCGACGGACGGCCTTCAGGAAACGACTGTTTTGCAGGGCATCGGACAAAGTAAGGCTCCTCGGTTGAGGGCGCGATTGTAGTGGCAGCGATTCGTACTGCGAATGTCCCGGAACAGGACGATGATTTGGACGAATCCAGCCGTTTCCAAAAGTCGGCGATTCGGGGAGCGTGGCCCCGTGCTGGAAAGCCAAAGAATCGACTGATTTAATACCACTCCCCGCTTTTTCAAACTATATTCCGCGTCCCTCATCACGCTGCATGTTTGGGTTGGTTTCGCATGGCCCTCAAGTTGACTGTCGAATCGTTTTTGCAAGTCGTTCGGCAGAGCGGCTTGATCGACAAGGAGAAGCTTCAAAAGCTGTTGCAGCAGTACGAGGCTCAAGGGGTCGACGTCACCACTTCGCAGTCGATCGCCGATGCACTCGTTGGTGACGAGATCGTCACACGCTGGCAAGCCGAGAAACTGCTCGCCGGAAAGCACAAGGGCTTCTCGCTGGGCAAGTACAAGCTGCTGGACTTGCTAGGTAAAGGGGGGATGAGTTCGGTCTACCTGGCCGAGCACGTGCTAATGAAGCGACGCTGCGCGATCAAAGTGCTGCCCTCCAAACGAGTCAATGAGGCGTCGTACCTCGCCCGTTTTCACCGCGAGGCACAAGCGGTCGCGTCGGTCGATCACCCGAACATCGTGCGTGCCTATGACGTCGATTGTGCTCAGGACCGCGATTCGCAGACTCACTTCCTGGTGATGGAGTACGTCACCGGACAGAGCTTGCAGGAATTGATCTCTCGCAACGGGCCAGCCAACTTCGCCGACGCGGTCGAATACATCCGGCAATCAGCCGAAGGCTTGGAGCACGCGCACCGCGCGGGACTCGTGCATCGCGACATCAAGCCGGGAAACATTCTGATCGATACCAACGGCGTCATCAAAATCCTGGACATGGGATTGGCACGCTTCTTCAACGATGCGGAAGCGAATCCGCTGACGGTGGCTCATGATGAAAAAGTGCTCGGCACCGCCGACTATCTCGCCCCGGAACAGGCGCTCGATAGCCACGCGGTCGATACGCGAGCCGACATCTATAGTTTGGGGTGCTCGCTGTATTTCTTTCTGACGGGACATCCGCCGTTCACAGAAGGCACGCTGACGCAAAGGCTGATTTGGCATCAGTCAAAGCCATTTCCGCCGCTGACCGATACGCGGATCGACTGCCCAGTCTCCTTATCCGCGATCCTCAACAAGATGGTCGAGAAGAAACCGAAGGATCGTTATCAATCTGCGGCTGAAGTCGCCGAAGCGTGTCGTCAATGGTTGGCCGACAATGTTGGTGCCGATTGGAAACAGTCCCGTCTCCCGCTCTCGCACGCGAGTGCGCGAGCGGCTCTTCCGCCGCGAGATTTGTACAGTGCCCCGGCGATTCTGAAGCCCAATTCAGACGTCTTGGGTTCTGTAGAAAGTCCGGCAGACGCCGATGATTCTTCGGCCGGTGACATTTTACGGCCAACAACAGCGACAGCCGCTCCAACTCAGAGTCCGACGGCTCCGCCGATTGCCGTGCCGGTCGTCGTTCCGGTCGCAGCGCCACCGCTTGCTGTTCCGATTGCTAAGCCGGTGGCAGCCCCGCTGCCTCCTGTGGCGAAACCAGTTGTGCCGATTGCCGCCCCGGTTGTGGCAACGCCTGTGGCGTCACCGGTGATGGCCGCTGTCCCTAAGACGACTTCCGCTGGACCCGGTCCAGTCCCAATCAACTTTTTTGCGGAAGCATCTTCGGAGACCACACAGACCCCGACTGACTTTCAGTTTGACAATCAAGCTGCAAATGAAGCGATCCTCGTCACCCCTTTGGAGTCCTCAGCAGAGACCGGACAGGATGACAACCTTTTCGCGCTCTTCGGTGCTCAAAGCGAAGAGACATCCACCGAGGAAGTCGAACCAGAAGTACACGATGCTCCAATTAAGTCGGTTCCTCGTAATCCTTCGTTTGTGGAAACAGTGGTGATTGCATCGCCATCGCCAGAGTCGGACGCCTCCGAGCTGTCTTTCGGGGCTAGTCGTGCGGAGCTGGTGGCACCAACTCTCAAGAAGTCCGCGAACTCGATCAGCGACTTGCTCAAGAATCCCGCAGTTCGATACGTCTCGTTGGCGCTGGCTGGCGTCGTGGTCATCGGAGGCATTGCTTGGTGGAGCACTCGCGGTTCGGGTGAATCCGGCAATCCCAGCGCGAATTCCACCAAGAATGGAAAAGCGGAAAAATTGCTGGGGAGCAGCGCGGCGGGCGGAGCAAAAAAGTCAGCCGCTTATGAAGTCACGCTGGTGGTTGGAGCCGGTGGCGAATTCAAATCAATCGGCCGAGCGGTTCATTCCGCGGTCGAGAGCCGTGCCGAGCACGAGAAAGCCGCCAACGGAAAGCCGCTGAGATTCCTGATCCAGGTGAAATCGGGGCAAATATTTGAGGAAGCGATCGTCTTCGATGAATCATTTCCTGGCGAAGTTCATCTGACTTCGGAGACCGCCGGAAAGCCGGCGACGCTGACATCTCCCAGCCTTTCCGAGCCAGCGATCACCATCAAAAACCGCAGCGGCGTGACGATCGAGAACCTGAAAATTGATCTGGCGGGATTTCCGCAAAAGGAGAAGGGGATTGTCATCTCCGGTTCGGTCGAACGCTGTCGAGTTCGAAATTGTGTCATCTCGGATCCTGGGAAAGCTGGGATCGAACTGAGCGGTGCGGTCGGGGGGGAAGGAGCCGATGGCATCGTTTTGGAATTGAACACAATTCAGAAAGCCTCTCCGACCGCGGCTGGTGTCCACATCGGCAAGTCGGGCAATGGTGGGGCGAGTCAACGCGTCACTGTGCAACGCTGCCGTTTTTTTGGGTCGATGTCGGCGGGCGTCCTCCTTGAAGGTTCTGTTGAGTCGTTGACCGTCCGCAACTGCGGAGTGACTGGGTCAACCAGCGGTATTCGCTTCGCCGAAGGAGTGGTGGCGAAAAATGTGCTGATCGATCATTGCTCGTTTCGCAATCAGGCCGAAGCCGGTTTGCTGTTTGAGGCAATGCCAAGGGAAGGATCTGGCGACCTGAAGTGGCGCAATTGTTTGTTTTCAGGCCCGGCGAAGGCCGAGTTGCTCATCGCGAAAGGCTACGACGCGAACAAGTTCAATTCGCTGATGAGTGCCGACAAACCGATCGAGAACAACTGGACAGACCGCAAAACAAAGAATGCCGCGAACGGTGAACGCGACTTGCTTGGCAATGGTGGATCGCGTGTTCCGGAAATTAAATTCGCGACGACAAGTCCGAAGGCCGAATTATTTTTAGTCGCCCAGGCGGGTGAGCCGTACAAGACGGCGGGAATCACAGCCAAATAACCGCGTCGCCGCCGCCAGTCTCCTTGATTGCCGATCTTCCGTTGCGCAATCGGCACGATCGTCAGTGTCTGTCTTTGCTGCCGACTTCGATCGTGCAAAAAGTCGAGGTTTGTTCCCCTGTTACGGAATGCAGAGGGGAGCCAGCGTGTACCTGTACCCGATCGAGAAGTCGCTCGTGGAAACCTACGTCCGTCCACCGACTCCTCAGCAGCAGATTGAAGCTCGCATGTTTGGTGGTGTCTGGGCGGAAGCGGGCCGCGAATGGACACTGACTTCGACAACGAAGTCACTCAAGGACTTTTACCTCAACAACGTCT
>Ga0194121_10000787_pt1 | contig 55146 bp, 53 predicted proteins | sample TA2MahCa50mmetaG_FD_148609 | JGI IMG/M metagenome (GOLD analysis project Ga0194121, IMG submission 148609) | Freshwater microbial communities from Lake Tanganyika, Tanzania - TA2015020 Mahale Deep Cast 50m | ecosystem: Environmental > Aquatic > Freshwater > Lake | place: Tanzania: Lake...
AGCGGAAAATCGTTGCCGAATCGCCTCGACGTCAATCATCCTCGCAAGATATGGTGTTCTCGTCGCTTTGAGAATCCCATATCTATCGATCGACCAATCCCGATTCGTTTATTGTCTTACGGGCCCTTAGATCGAAAACGCATGGAAAATTGTGTCCAGTAGCCATACGCCAACCCCTTGAGATCAGATTCCTTTTCCACGTGGCGTGTCCAGAGCAGAAAACCGAAATTCGTGAATTCGAGAGTCGGTTCAGTAGCTTAGACAAATTTTGCCCGCAAACTTCGGTCTAGATTAGAGCTTTATTTTAGGTAAATTGAATGCGGTGCCGCGCGACATTGGTCTGGTAATTTTTGCCTTCGTTGGGTACGGCACGCATATTATGATGCGCGGCGCAAATTTCGGCGCTTTTGATCGGTCGGGACGAATGGAATTTCCGGGCAAATCGGCATTGCGCGCACTTGCGGCCCTGGCAGTCATGGTCTTGGCGATCGGCTGCGATTTTCAGGATGTTCGCTATGATACTCCGGAGCGCGGAAAGCGCGGCCCGACCCGCGACCGGCAGGCCGATTCGCTTTTCGGCAGCGATGGTTTGAACTTGTTCGGCTTGGGCAAGAAGAGCCCGGATGAAGAGGGCGGCGCCGTCGGCAGCGCGATCAGCGTCAACAGCTTTCTGTGGCGCGCCTCGCTCGACACGATCCAGTTCATGCCGCTCGTTTCGGCTGATCCGTTCGGTGGCGTGATCATCACCGATTGGTACTCGCCGCCGGAAAGTCCGTCCGAGCGCTTCAAGGTCAACGTCTATATTCTTGACCGCCGACTGATCGCCGATGGCGTGCGCGCCGCCGTGTTCAAGCAGCGTCAGGACTCGAACGGATGGGTCGATGTGGCGCCCGACGGACGCACTGGGACCGAGCTCGAGAACGCCATCCTGACCCGCGCCCGCCAGCTTCGCATCGCCAGCGCCCGCAGCTAACGCGCCCGCGGCACATCCGGATTTCTAACGCTACAGACTTGCCGGCCGCGGCCGCTGTCGCCACAATCGCGCGCCGATCGCGGGCAGCGGTGTCGCCCGCGGAGGAAACATCGGGCGGGAGCATGACCGTTTCGCGGTACCATTTTCAGGAAGCCGAGGCCAAGTGGCAGCGCGCCTGGGACGCGCGGCAGTGTTTCCGCGTCGAGGCCGACCCAAACAAGCCGAAATACTACGTGCTCGAGATGTTTCCCTATCCGTCGGGCCGCATCCATATGGGCCACGTGCGCAACTACACGCTGGGCGACGTCGTGGCGCGCTAAAAGCGCGCGCGCGGTTTCAACGTTCTGCATCCGATGGGATGGGATGCTTTCGGCCTGCCGGCCGAGAACGCCGCGCGCGATCAAGGCATTCATCCCGCCAAGTGGACCTATGACAACATCGCGACGATGCGGCGCGAACTGCAGAGCATGGGGCTGTCGCTCGACTGGTCGCGCGAGATCGCGACGTGTCACCCCGGCTACTACCGGCAGCAGCAGAAACTGTTTCTCGATTTTCTCGAGGCCGGGCTGGCCTACCGCAAGGAATCCTACGTCAACTGGGATCCGGTCGACCACACGGTGCTCGCCAACGAGCAGGTGATCGACGGGAAGGGCTGGCGCTCCGGCGCACCGGTCGAGAAGCGGCTATTGGCGCAATGGAATCTGCGCATCACCGAATACAGCGACGAGCTGCTCGATGCGCTCAAAGGGCTCGAGCGCTGGCCGGACAAGGTCCGGCTCATGCAAGAGAACTGGATCGGCAAGTCGGAAGGCGCGCGCGTGCAGTTCGGCATCGCCGGTCGGCGCGACAAGCTGGAGATCTTCACGACCCGGCAGGACACCCTGTTCGGCGCGTCGTTCTGCGCCATCGCGGCCAATCATCCGCTGGCGCAGGAGCTGGCGAAATCGGATCCAAAGCTCGCCGCCTTCGTCGCAGAATGCAACCGGATGGGCACGAGCGAGGCCGCGCTCGAAACCGCCGAGAAGCTCGGCTACGACACGGGCCTCAGGGCGCTGCACCCGCTCGCCGCCGACGGTGCGCCGACCAACCTGCCCGTCTATGTCGCCAACTTCGTGCTGATGGAATATGGCACCGGCGCGATCTTCGGCTGTCCCGGACATGATCAGCGCGACCTCGACTTCGCGCGCAAATACGCTCTACCGGTGACGCCGGTCGTCCTGCCGCCAGAAGCCGAGGCCGACAGTTTCACGATCGGCAAGGAAGCCTATGTCGAGAAGTCGGGCACGATGATCAATTCCGGCTTGCTCAACGGGCTCAGCGTCGCGGATGCGTTGCGGCGCGCCGTGCAGCGCCTGGTCGAGCTCGGTGTCGGCCAAGGCACGATCAATTTTCGGCTGCGCGATTGGGGCATGTCGCGCCAGCGCTACTGGGGCTGCCCGATCCCGGTGGTGCATTGCGAGGCATGCGGCATCGTCCCGGTACCGGAAGGCGATCTGCCCGTGCTGCTGCCGGACGACGTGACATTCGATCGGCCGGGAAATCCACTCGACCATCATCCGACATGGAAGCATGTTGCATGCCCGTCCTGCGGCAAGGGCGCACGCCGCGAGACCGACACTTGCGACACCTTCGTCGACTCTGCATGGTATTTCGCGCGCTTCTGCTCGCCGCGCGACGAGCAACCGGTCGACCGCGCGACGGTCGACTACTGGCTGCCGGTCGATCAGTACATCGGCGGGGTCGAGCATGCGATCCTGCATCTGCTCTACTCGCGCTTTTTCGTGCGCGCCATGAAGGCAAGCGGTCATCTCAAGATCGACGAACCGTTCGCGGGCCTGTTCACCCAGGGCATGGTCTGCCATGAATCCTATCGCTCGGCGGACGGCAAATGGCTATACCCGGAGGAGATCAAGAAGCTGCCGGATGGCAGCGCCGTCCATGTCGGGACGGGCGAGCCGGTGACGGTCGGTCGCCGCGAGGTCATGAGCAAATCGAAGAAGAACGTGGTGGCGCCGAGCACCATCATCGAGACCTACGGCGCCGACACCGCGCGGCTGTTCATGCTGTCGGACAGTCCGCCCGAGCGCGACCTCGATTGGTCCGAGGCGGGCATCGACGGCGCATGGCGCTACGTCAACCGGCTGTGGCGCACGCTTGGCGAACGCCTCGAACTCATGGTAACGCTGGGCGCCGCGCAGCCGAACGCAATCGACGGCGCCGCGGCCGAGGTCCATCGCACGGTTCACAAGTCGATCGCGGCCGTCACGGAGGATCTCGAACAGTTTCGCTTCAACCGCGCCGTCGCGCGCGTGCGCGAGTTGTCGAATGCGCTCGATGATCTCGTCGACCAGCCGGCGTCCGCCGACGGCGCGGGGCGCGCCTGGGTGCTGCGTTTCGGCTATGAGACTCTGGTCAAGCTGTTGGGGCCGATGATGCCGCATCTGGGGGAGGAGCTTTGGCATCAGCTCGGACACCGGCGGCTGCTGGTCGACGAGCCGTGGCCATCGGCCGATCCGCGCCTGGTCCAGGACGACACGGTGACGATGGCGGTTCAGGTGGCCGGTAAGCTGCGCGGCACGATCGACATGCCGCGCGACGCACCGCGCGATAGCGTCGAGCCGGCAGCTCTGGCGCTGCCCGCGGTTGCCAAGTTGCTGCAGGGAAAAGCGCCGCGTAAGGTGATCGTGGTGCCGAACCGCATCGTCAACGTGGTCCCCTGAACCCGAGCGCCCGAGGCTTGCCGGCATGCGCGCGACAATCGCAGCAATGCTCGTTCTGATGGCGGCGTCTGCCTGCGGTTTCGAACCGCTCTACGCGACGCGTGGCGGGCGGTCGGCGGCCGACGGTCTCTCCGAGATCAAGGTCAACGTCATCAGCGACCGGCTCGGTCAGCAGCTGCGCAACGAGCTGCTCGACCGGTTGAATCCCTATGGCGCGGCGGCCCGTCCGCGTTACGCGCTCGACGTCAGTCTGCGCGAGACGCGCACCGAGCTCGATCTCAGACGCGACGCGACCTCCACCTTCAGCAAGTTCGAGATTGCAGCGGATTTCGCGCTGACCGACCTGCAATCGGGCCAGGTCGTGCTGCGCGGCAACAGCCGGTCGACCACGAGCATCACCTTGCTGCGCCAGACCTTCGCCAATCTGAGCGCGGCCGAAGATGCCCGCCAGCGCGGCGTGCGCGAGATCAGCGAAGACATGCGTGTCCGGCTTGCCGATTTCATGGCCCGCCGGTCGGCCGGTTGACATTCCGGTCGCGCCGGAGTCGGCCGGGCTGCGGCCATGAAGGTCGCCACCAACCGCGCCGAGGCCTTCGCCGGACGGCCGGATCCCGCTGCCCGCGCAATCCTCGTCTACGGGCCGGACGCGGGCATGGTGCGGGAACGCGCCGAGCGCCTGGCGCGCAGCGTCACCGACGATATCAGCGATCCGTTTCGCGTGGCCGAGCTGAGCGGCGCCGCGCTCAAGGATAAACCGGCCCGGCTCGCCGACGAGGCGGCAGCCATGTCATTGACCGGCGGCCGCCGCGTGGTGCGCGTCCGCGATGCAACCGATGGACTGGCCGAACTGTTCGGCCGATTTCTCGAGCATCCGCTCGGCGACGCGCTGATCGTCGTCGAGGCCGCAGCGCTGGAGGCGCGATCGAGCCTGCGCAAGGTTTTCGAGTCGGCCGACAACGCGGCCGCTCTTGCCTGTTACGTCGAATCCGGCGCCGAGCTCAAGCGCTTCGTCGTCGACGCGCTGCGCGAGCTGGGACGGGCTGCAACGGACGATGCGCTCGAGTTTCTCGTCAGCCACCTCGGCAGCGATCGCCTTGTCACGCGCCGCGAGCTGGACAAGCTCATCCTTTATGTCGGCGCGGATACCAGGCAGGTCACGCTCGACCACGTCATGGCCTGCATCGGCGACATCGCTGCTCTGGCGATGGACGACATGGCGTTTGCCGCATTCGACGGCAACCACGAAAATCTCATCCGAGCGCTCGGCCGTGCCGGCGCCGAGGGCATCAGTCCGGTGGCCTTGTTGCGGGCCGCGCAGCGACACGCGCAGCGGCTCCATCTCGCCGCTGGTCTCGTCGCCGGTGGCGCCACGCCCGACATCGCCATGAAGTCTCTCAGGCCGCCGGTTTTCTTCAGGCTTCTCGGCCAGTTTCGCAAGCAGCTGCAGCTCTGGTCGCCAAGTCAGCTCGCAGCGCAGATGGAACGGCTGGTCGAGGCCGAGCTGCGGTGCAAATCGACCGGCCTGCCGGCCGATGCAGTGTGCGGTCAGGCTTTGGCCGAGATCGCGTTGACGGCGCGCGCGCTGGCGCGCCGCAGCGGTGCGCGGCGCGCTTAGATGGCAGTCGGTTCATGCGCGGCGTCGAGGAGGGTTGACCTCACCAGGGTCCGTCGAATGGCCGCCTCGATTCGCCGCAAGACGACAGCGGCGAATGTCTTTGAGAATCAGTGTGCGCCGCCGCTCAGTCGGTTGAGCACGCCGTCGAGCTGTTCGAGCGTTTGGTAATGGATGGTCAGGGTGCCGCCCTTGCCGTCGAATTCGATCGACACGGTCAAGCCCAACAAGTTGGACAGGCTATGCTCAAGCGCCAGCGTGTCGGGATGCTTGGCGCGCGGGGTCGCCGAAGCGTCGGCTGCCGCGACCACAGCGACGATCGCCTCCGGCAATTCGGGATCCGGCGCAGCGGTTGCCCCGGCGCTGCGCGTTCGCGCCGTCCTGGGCGGCTTGGCTTCCCGCGCCAGACGCTCGGTGGAGCGCACGCTGAGACTTCGCGCCACGACGCGGTCAGCCAAGGCGACCGGATCGGGCGCGTTGAGCAAGGCGCGCGCATGGCCAGCGCTGAGTTGGCGCGACTGCAGCAGGGCCTTGACCGCGTCCGGCAGATTGAGAAGTCGCAACATGTTCGCGACATGACTGCGGCTCTTGCCGACGGCCTGCGCCAGATCTTCCTGCGTGTGCTGGAACTCGGCCATCAGGCGGCCGTAGCCTTCGGCTTCTTCAAGGGGCGTCAGATCCTGGCGCTGGACATTCTCGATCAGCGCGAGCTCGAGAGCATCGCGATCATCGACCTCGCGCACGACGATCGGCACTTCGTGCAGCTGCGCCAGCTGCGCGGCGCGCCAGCGGCGCTCGCCCGCGATGATCTCATAGGCGTTCGGCTGGTCGCGCCGATGGCGCACCAGGATCGGCTGAATGATCCCCTTCTCGCGAATCGACTCGACGAGCGCGGCCATTGCCTCCTCGTCGAACAGCCGGCGCGGCTGAAGTCGGCTCGGCTGGAGCTGCTCGATGGGCACCAGCCTCGAGCCGCGCGCGCGTTCCTGCTGACCTGGCTCGTCGCCGGCGCCATCGCCGAGCAGCGCCGAGAGGCCGCGGCCCAATCGTCGCTTGCCGCCTTCCTCGGTCATCGCGAACGCTCCGGACTCGACGCCAAGGTCGTCATCGCCGCTCCCTGCCGGTTGCTCGCCGCTTATATCGGCCACGCGCCATCGCACGGCACCGGTCATGCCGCCAGCCTGCCTTCGCGCCGGAGCACTTCGCCGGCCAGATGGATGTAGGCCTGTGCGCCGGTGCAGCGCATGTCATAGACGATGACGGGCTTGCCGTGGGACGGCGCCTCGGAGACACGCACGTTGCGCGGAATGACGGTGTTGTAGACCTTGTCGCCGAAATGATCGCGGACATCGGCCGCGACCTGGTCGCAGAGATTGTTGCGCTTGTCGTACATGGTCAGCACGACGCCCTGAATATTCAGGGCCGGATTGAGGTGCCGCTGAACGCGCTCGATCGTTCGCAGCAGCTGGCTCAGACCCTCCAGCGCATAGAACTCGCATTGCAACGGCACGAGCACGGCGTCGGCCGCCACCAATGCATTCAGCGTCAGAAGACCGAGCGAGGGCGGGCAATCGATCAGCACGTAGTCATAGCGGTCGGGCAGATCCTCAAGGGCCACGCGCAAGCGAAACTCGCGCCGCTCCATCATGACCATTTCGATCTCGGCCCCGGTCAGATCGACAGACGAGGGAACGATCGACAGACGCGGGATCTCAGTTTCGATCGCAGCGCTGGCAATCGGCACGCGATCAATGAGCACGGCATAGGCGTCGACCGCACGCGCGTTGCGCGGAATACCGAGGCCGGTGCTGGCATTCCCTTGGGGATCGAGGTCGACGATCAGGACGCGCTTGTCACAGGCCGCCAGCGCCGTCGCCAGATTGATGGTGGTCGTCGTCTTGCCGACGCCACCCTTCTGATTCACTACCGAGAGAATGCGCGGCCTATTGGTAGTGGCGTTTCTAGTCGGGATGCTGATCTCCACGGTGCAGGTCCTCCAGGATGAGGATGACACCCTCGGCACCAGCGCTACTGGCGATCCGGGTCACGCGCATCTTCCAGAGTTTCTTTGCCTCCGTCAACTCCCGTTCAACCTCCCGTCCCTTCAGGAAAAGGCAGCGAAACGTCCGCTGGTCAGACCGGCCGAGGTAGGGCTGTGTATAACCCAGAAGCACCTTTAATGACGCGGTCGCACGGGCCGTCACTACATCGACTGGGAAGGGCTCCATAGCCTCGATTCGGCCGTGGTGAAGGACTACTTGCGCCGCTGTGATCCGCGCCGCCTCCCGCAGAAACGCAATTTTGCGTGTGTCTGATTCGATCAGATGGACCTCGAGTCGGGTCAGGATGGCCAGCACCAATCCAGGAAAGCCTGCGCCAGAGCCGAAATCGACGAGGCGCGTCGCTCCAACCGGGATGACGGACTGAAGCTGCGCCGAGTCGAGAAAATGTCGCCGCCAGGGATCGTCAAGTGTGCTGGACCCCACCAGGTTGATCCGCGGCTGCCACTTCTGGAGCAGGTCCTCATAGGCCTGCAGCCTGTCCAGTGTTTCACGTGAAACACCTGTGGCGGCCTGAAAGCCCGCGCGACCGAGGGGATGCAAGATATTAGTATTATTTTTCAAATATTTATGATGCCTGCCGTCTTCGCCCGTCGCGCTTGACGTGGCGCAGCAGGGCGATCAGAGCGGCCGGCGTGATGCCGGGTATCCGGCCCGCGGCACCAAGTGTCGCGGGCTGTACCGCCTTGAGCTTGGCTTTAATCTCGGCCGACAAGCTGCCAACGGCCTCGTAGTCGAGGCCGTCGGGGAGGGCCAATGCTTCGTCACGGCGAAAGCTTCTGATGTCCGCGTCCTGGCGTTCCAGGTATCCGGCGTAACGTGCGTCAGCCTCAAGCTGGCTGGCAATCCCCGGCGCAATGCCCGCCAAGTCTGGCCATATGGAACTCAACTTCTCGAGGTTCGCGTCCGGATAGGCCAAAAGATCCGACGCACGCCGGGCAATGCCGTCCTGGTTGACCCGGATGCCGAGCCGGACGATGTCGTCGCGCGTTGCGACGATCGCGGCAAGCTTCGCGCGTGCGTTGGCTAACTCGTTCATCTTGCCTGCAAATTTGGCTGCCCGCGCGCGCCCTACGCAGCCAATGTCCAGACCGCGGTGTGTCAGCCGCTGGTCGGCATTGTCGGCGCGGAGGCTTAACCTGTACTCTGCCCGCGACGTGAACATGCGGTAGGGTTCATTTGTCCCGCGGGTGATCAGATCGTCGATCATGACCCCGATATAGGCTTCCGACCGATCAAGGGTGAAGGACGTCGCACCGGCGGCCGAGAGCGCCGCGTTGAGTCCGGCCAACAAACCCTGGGCTGCCGCTTCTTCATAGCCGGTCGTACCATTGATCTGGCCCGCCAGGTAAAGCCCGGGAATCCGTTTTGTTTGCAGGGTAGCGCCGAGCTCCCGGGGATCGACGAAATCGTACTCGATGGCATAGCCGGGGCGAATCATCTGCGCGCGCTCCAAGCCCGGTATTGTGGCCAGGAGCGCCTGCTGGACTTCGCGCGGCAGGGAGGTCGAAATGCCGTTCGGGTAGATCGTCGGATCGTCGAGTCCCTCGGGCTCCAGGAAAATCTGGTGCCGATCGCGATCACGGAATCGCACCACCTTGTCCTCGATCGAGGGGCAATAGCGCGGGCCGACGCTGCTGATCTGGCCGGAATACATGGGTGCACGATGCAGGTTGGCATGGATCAGCGCGTGGGTCGCGGCCGTCGTCCCCGTCACGCCGCATGTGATCTGGGGTTGGCTAATGCGCTCAGTCATATAGGAAAACGGCTCGGGCGGGTCGTTGCCAGGCTGCTGGTCCAGCCCGGCCCAGTCAATTGTCCGACCATCGAGCCGGGGAGGCGTGCCGGTCTTCAGCCGGCCAAGCTTCAAACCGAGCCGCGCCAAGGTGTCGGCAAGACCGAGAGCAGGCGCTTCACCGACGCGCCCTGCCGGCGTCGTCTCTTCGCCCATGTGAATCAGGCCGCGCAGAAAGGTTCCCGTGGTCAGGACTACAGCGCCGGCGCCAACGACGTCTCCGGCTGCCGTGACAATGCCGCCAACGCGACCATCGGCCTCGATTCGCAGATCCTCAACGGCGATTGCGCGAATCGACAAGTTTGGTTGCGCCGCCAGCAAATCCTGCATCGCTTGCCGATAGAGTTTGCGATCGGCCTGCGCACGGGGGCCACGCACGGCTGGCCCCTTGCTGCGGTTCAACACCCGAAACTGGATTCCGGCGAGATCGGCGGCACGCCCGATGACGCCGTCGAGCGCATCGATCTCGCGAACAAGATGGCCTTTTCCTAAGCCGCCGAATGCCGGATTGCACGACATTTCACCGATCGTTTCAATGCGGTGGGTGGCGAGTAGCGTCCGGGCACCAAGCCGAGCGGCGGCGGCGGCCGCCTCGCAGCCAGCATGACCGCCACCAACAACGACTACGTCGAACCGGTTTGACTTCGTCATGGCCCGCACTCTAGTCGCGAAACCCCGTCGATCAAGGGCAATCGGCACGCACCCGTTTCACGTGAAACAATCGCCTACTTTCCGATGCAGAAGTCGCGAAAGATGACGTCCAGCAGGTCCTCCACGTCAACCCGACCGGTGATGCGCCCGAGCTCCCGGCTGGCCATGCGCAGATCCTCGGCGACGAGATCCGTTGAAGCTCGGCCTGCGCCGATCGTCGTCAGGCCGGTCTCGGCACGGCGCAAACCCTCGAGACAGGTGCGCAAGGCGACGCGATGCCTCTGCCGGGTCAGCGCCGGATGCTCGCCGGGCGCAAGATGCCGCGCGGCTCGATCTGTCAGCCACGCCAGGAGGGCGCCAATGCCTTGGCCATTCAAGGCCGATATCTTGAGCGGTGGCAATTCGCCACGCGCGCCCATGTCGAGGTCCTTTGTTTCCGTCCGGTCGATCTTGGTAATGAGCACGCGGCTATCGGGGCCGATCAGCTGCGCCAAATCCTCGCTCATCCTCGGCCAGTCCGATTGATCGACCAGAATCAGGCGGAGATCTGCCTCTTTGGACCACGCCATGGCGCGCCGCACACCCTCTGCCTCAATCTCATCTGACGTCCTGCGGATCCCCGCCGTATCTGCGATCACGACCGGATATCCTCCGAGGTCGAGATGGACTTCGATCACGTCGCGAGTTGTCCCGGCGATCGGCGTGACGATGGCCGCGTCGCGCTGCGCCAAAGTATTGAGCAAGGTCGATTTTCCCGCGTTTGGCGCACCGATGATCGCAACCCGCAGGCCGTTCCGCAAACGCTCGCCGCGCCGCGCATCCTGCAAGTGTGTCGCAATCTCGCCGGCGAGCGCACCGAGATCGTGGCCGACGCTCTCCGTCAGGTCCGCTGGCAAGTCCTCGTCGCTGAAATCAATGCTGGCCTCGACATGAGCGAGAAGGCGGGTCAGCCGCTCCCGCCAGCGATCATAGGTTTGGCCCAATTGTCCAGACATCTGCCGCAGCGCCTGCTGGCGCTGGGCGCTGGTTTCGGCCGCGACCAGGTCGGCGACTGCCTCGGCGGCCGTGAGGTCGAGTTTGCCGTGCTCGAAGGCGCGACGGGTGAACTCGCCAGGCTCCGCCAGCCGCAGATCCGGCAAGGATGCCAGGGCGTCGAGCACGCCCGCTACCACAGCAGGGCCACCATGCAGATGGCACTCCGCAACGTCTTCCCCAGTATAACTTGCTGGTTTACCGAACCATACGATGATCCCGCGGTCCAGTAGTTCCCGGGTCAGAGGATGGCGGAATTCCGCCACTTTCAGGCGTCGTGCGGGCAGCGGTACGACGCCGGTAAGTGCCGATAGTGCTTGGTCAGCCTCCGGCCCGGAAATCCGTACCACCGCCAGCCCGGCACGACCTTGGGCCGTCGCCAGAGCGAAGATGGTGTCCGCCATGGGTCATGTCCGGTTCAACTCGCCGCTTTGACCTTTTCCGGTCGCTGCTCCGGCAACAGCATGAGGCGTTCGACCCGGCCACCTTGGATGAGGTGGGTGTTCAGGATCTCGTCGAGATCCGTCTCGGTCCGATAGGTGTACCAGACGCCTTCCGGGTAGATCACCATGGTCGGGCCCAGCTCGCAGCGATCGAGGCAGCCGGCCGCATTGATCCGCGTGTCCTTGATGCCGAGCTCGCGCGCCCGGGTCTTCATGTAATTGCGCAGCGCTTCCGAGCCCTTCTCGCTGCAGCAGCCGCGCGGATGTCCCGGCGGACGCACATTGGTGCAGCAGAACACATGCTGACGATAAAACGGCGCTGGGTCGGACTTGGCCTGGCTCACAATTGCGTCCTTTCGCTGCGAAACCAATATCTCAATTCTGGTTGAGGCCGCCGAGAACGGCGGCGCACTATACACACTGGTTCCTGGCCTCTCCAGCCACGCGTCCAGAAGCGATCGAGCCCATGTCGAACAACCGTCTGTCGCAGGAAACCAGCCCCTATCTGCTCCAGCACAAGGAGAACCCTGTGCACTGGTGGCCATGGGGCGAGGCGGCGCTCGAGGAAGCCAAACGAAGCCAGCGCCCGATCCTGCTTTCAGTCGGCTATTCCGCCTGTCACTGGTGCCATGTGATGGCTCACGAATCCTTCGAGGATCAGGCCACCGCCGATCTGATGAATGATCTCTACGTCAACATCAAGGTCGATCGCGAGGAACGCCCGGACATCGATGCGATCTATCAGAGCGCGCTCGCGCTGCTCGGCGAGCAGGGCGGCTGGCCGCTGACAATGTTCCTGACGCCCGACGGCGCACCCTTTTGGGGCGGCACCTACTTCCCACCCAGCCAGCGCTACGGGCGACCCGGTTTCCCCGACGTGCTACGCAGCATCGCCGAGGTCTATCGCCGCGAGCCCGACAAGGTGCAGCGCAACGTCACGGCGCTGATGGGCGGCCTGGCCAAGATCTCGTCGAACACCGCCGGCAACACCATCACGCTGGAACAGATCACATCGGTTGCCGAGAGGCTGGTGCGCGAAGTCGATCCGATCCTCGGCGGCATCGGCGGCGCTCCGAAGTTTCCGCAGCCTTCGATCTTCCAACTGCTGTGGCGCGCGTGGCTGCGCACGCGCGTGCCTGCCTTCAAACATGCCGTCACCGTCACGCTCAATCAGATGTGCCAGGGCGGCATCTACGATCATCTCGGCGGCGGCTTCGCACGCTATTCGACCGACGCCGAATGGCTCGTGCCTCACTTCGAGAAGATGCTCTATGACAATGCGCAGCTCATCGATCTGCTCACGCTCGTCTGGCAGGAAACGCGCGAGCCGCTCTACGAGGCGCGGATTCGCGAGAGTGTCGGCTGGCTGATGCGCGAGATGCTCGCGCATGATGGCGCCGGCGGCTTCGCCTTCGCCAGCACGCTGGACGCCGACAGTGACGGTGAGGAAGGCAAGTTCTATGTCTGGACCGAAGCCGAGATCGACCGACTGCTCGGCACCGACGCCGCCCTGTTCAAGCGAGTCTACGACGTGCGTCCCGGCGGCAATTGGGAAGGCCATACGATCCTCAACCGCTCGCATCATCCGCAGCCGCTGAGCGCCGCCGAAGAAGCCACGCTCGCGCGCTGCCGAGAGCTTCTTCGACGGGCGCGCGAGCCTCGCGTACGTCCCGGCTGGGACGACAAGGTCCTCGCGGATTGGAACGGCATGATGATCGCTGCACTGGCGCGCGCCGGCGTCACCTTCAGCGAAGCCGCGTGGATCGATGCGGCTCGCAGCGCGTTCGAGTTCGTGCGTACGCGCATGACAAGGGACGGGCGTCTTCATCACACTTGGCGGCACGGCGTATTGAAGCACCCGGCCTCCGTCGACGACTACGCAAACATGGCCGCGGCGGCACTTGCCCTCGAGCGCGCCACAGGGTCGCCCGACTATCGCGATCAAGCGGTCGCCTGGATCGATGTCCTCGACCGTCACTATTGGGATCCCGAGGCTGGCGGCTATCACTTCGCGGCGAGCGATACCCCCGCCTTGATCGTGCGAACCAAGGCCATTCACGACAACGCGGTGCCCGCCGGCAACGGCACCCTCGTCGATGTCCTCGCCAGGCTCTATCTGCTCACGGGGGAAGCCCGGTTCCGCGACCGCGCCGACGCTCTGGTGAGCGCCTTTTCCGGCGAGCTCCAGCGCAATGTCTTTGGGCTGTCCTCGCTGCTCAACGGCGTCGAGACGCTGGCTGCGGCGCTGCAGATCGTCATTGTCGGATCACGGGGAGAGGCGGCGACCGACCGCTTGGTCAAAGCCCTCGACGGGCTGTCGCTACCAACGGCCGTCGTATCCGTAGTGTCGCCAGCAGCAGCACTACCGCCCGGTCATCCCGCCATTGGCAAGGGACAGACCGACGGCAAGGCGACAGCCTATATCTGCCGCGGCCAAAGCTGTTCCTTGCCGATTACCGAAGCCGCTGCGCTGAGCGCCGCCCTGCACCTGAGATAGGCCCCACCATGGCCCAAACCGTTGTCCCGTCGCCGGTCGGCCGCCTTCTTGTGCGCAGTGAGTCCAACGCCTTAACAACCTTGGCGTGGCTCGCGGACGAGGCAGACCCGGTCCAGGATGGCGACGACCATGCCCTGCGCGAGGCCGCCCGCCAGCTCACCGCCTATTTTGATCGACGCTTGACGCGCTTCGACCTGCCCCTACGGCCCGCCGGTAGCGGGTTCCGACAGCGTGTCTGGGGCGCCATAGCCGCCATTCCATACGGCCAAACCCGCGCCTATGGCGACCTCGCGCGCACGATCGGCTCGGCCGCCAGAGCCGTAGGCCAAGCCTGTGGTCACAATCCCATCCCGATCATCATTCCCTGTCATCGAGTCGTCGATTCCACCGGACGGCTGACCGGCTACAGTGGCGCCCGCGGCGTCACTACCAAGCAGTTCCTGCTCCAGCTCGAGGGCGCCGCGCTGCTCTGACGCGCCGGGGCTGGTGACAATTCGAACCCATCGGCGCTAGAGTGCCGCCCCGCCAAAATCCGCCAAACCATTCGGGGGCTTCCCATGACCGACATCACCATCTCAACCAAGGACGGCGGCAGCTTTACGGCCTATCTCGCCAAGCCCCCTGCGGGCAAGGGCCCGGGTGTGCTGCTCATCCAGGAGATTTTCGGCGTCAACAAGGTCATGCGCGACATCGCCGACGGTCTTGCCGCCCAGGGCTATTTGGTGCTGTGTCCCGATCTGTTCTGGCGCCAGCAGCCAGGAATTCAGATCACCGATCAAACCGAAGCCGAGTGGCAGCGCGCTTTCGAGCTCTACAAGGGCTTCGACGAAGCCAAGGGCGTCGAGGATCTGCTCGCCAGCCTCGATCATCTGCGCGGTCTTCCGGGCTGCTCCGGCAGGGTCGGCACGGTCGGCTATTGCCTTGGCGGCAAGCTGGCCTACTTGATGGCAACGCGATCGAGTGCCGATTGCAACGTCAGCTATTACGGTGTCGGCATCGAGAACGCACTCGGCGAGGCCGCGCAGATCACCAAGCCCCTGCTGATGCACATCGCGGCCGCCGACAAGTTCGTGCCGAAGGAAGCGCAAGCCAAGATCAAAGCGGCCCTCGGCAAGCGCAAGGGCGTCGCCATCCACGTCTATCCCGGCGTCGACCACGCCTTCTGCCGCATCGGCGGCCAACACTTCAATGCCGATGCCGCCAAGCTCGCGAACGAGCGCACGGCCGCCTTCTTTCGAAAGCATCTGGAGCCCGCACGCCTCGTTCACGCCATCCGCATCCATGGCGTCGGCACGCCCGATCAAATGCGCTGGGAAAAGGTCGCGCTCGGCAAGCCGGGTCCGGGCGAGGTGCTGGTCCGCCATACCGCCGTCGGCCTCAACTACATCGACACCTATCATCGCAGCGGTCTCTACCCGATCTCGCTGCCGGCCACGCTCGGTATGGAGGGCGCAGGCGTCGTCGAAGCGGTCGGACCGAAGGTCAAGGACTTCAAGCCCGGCGACCGCGTCGCCTATGCGCAGCCCATGGGCTCGTATTGCGAGGCCCGGATCGCGCCGGCGGAGCGCCTCGTGAAGATCCCTGCCGGCATCGATGACCGGACCGCCGCGGCGATGATGCTCAAGGGCATGACCGCGTGGTACCTGCTCCGCCGCACCTACAAGGTCCAGAAAGGCGACTGGATTCTCGTGCACGCCGCTGCCGGCGGTGTCGGCCTCATCCTCTGCCAATGGGGCAGGGCGCTCGGCGCCAAGGTGATCGGCACGGTCAGCACCGAGGACAAGGCAATCCTCGCCAAGAAGCATGGCGCACATTTCGTCATCAATACCAGCAAGGAGAAGGTCGCCGACCGGGTCAAGGAGATCACCAAAGGGCAGAAGGTCGCCGTCGTCTACGATGGCATCGGCCGCGACACTTTCCAGGCTTCGCTCGAATGCCTGAGGCCGCTCGGCATGATGGTCAGCTACGGCAACGCTTCAGGTCCGGTGCCGCCGATCAACATCGGCGTGCTGTCGCAGATGGGCTCGCTGGTGCTGACCCGCCCGACCTTGATGACCTACGTTGCCAAGCGCGAAGATCTGCTCAGGGCGGCAAAGGACCTGTTCGCAGTCGTGAAGGGCAAAAAGGTCAAGATCGAGATCAACCAGACCTATCCCCTGTCCCAGGCGGCCCAGGCCCATCGCGACCTGGAGTCGCGCAAGACGACCGGCTCGACGGTTCTGCTTCCTTAGCCAGACGACGGAGATCGGACGTCGAACGGGTCAGCCCCCGCGGTCCGTTTCCTGTCGTCGATCATCCCTCACTTGTTCATCGCGTCGAAGAAGTCGGCGTTCGTCTTCGCATGCTTGAGCTTGTCGATCAGGAACTCCATGGCGTCGACCACACCCATGGGCATCAGAACCTTGCGCAGCACCCACATCTTGGACAGCGTCCCGGCATCCACCAGCAGCTCTTCCTTGCGCGTGCCTGACTTGGTGATGTCGATCGACGGGAAGCTGCGCTTGTCCGACAGCTTGCGGTCGAGAATGATTTCCGAATTGCCGGTGCCCTTGAACTCTTCGAAGATCACTTCGTCCATGCGGCTGCCGGTATCGATCAGCGCGGTCGCGATGATGGTCAGCGATCCACCGCCTTCTATGTTGCGCGCCGCGCCGAAGAAACGCTTCGGCCGCTGCAACGCGTTGGCATCCACGCCACCGGTCAGCACCTTGCCCGACGAGGGCACGACGGTGTTGTAGGCGCGCGCCAGGCGCGTGATGGAGTCAAGCAGGATCACGACGTCCCGCTTGTGCTCGACCAGGCGTTTGGCCTTTTCGATGACCATCTCCGTCACCTGCACGTGGCGGCTGGCCGGCTCGTCGAAGGTCGAGCTGATGACCTCACCCTTGACCGACCGCGCCATGTCGGTGACTTCTTCGGGCCGCTCGTCGATCAGCAGAACGATCAAGTAGACCTCGGGGTGGTTCGCCGCGATCGAGTGGGCGATGTTTTGCAACATCACGGTCTTGCCGGTGCGCGGCGGCGCGACGATCAGTCCGCGTTGGCCTTTGCCCAATGGTGCGATCAGGTCGATGATGCGGCAGGTGATGTCCTTGCGTTGGGTCTGCTGGCCCTTCAGCGTCAGCTCGCCCTTGGTTCCCCCGGCCCTGGCCTCGCTCCTCTCGACCTTCGCGCGTGGCTTTTCCTCTTCGACGACCTCGAGGTGAAACCGCTGATCCGGATAGAGCGGCGTCAAATTGTCGAAGTTGATGCGATGGCGGACCTTCTCTGGCTCGTCGAAATTGATCGTGTTGACCTTGAGCAGCGCGAAGTATCGCTCGCCATCCTTGGGAGCGCGTATTTCGCCCGCGACGGTGTCGCCGGTGCGCAGGCCGAACCGACGCACCTGGCTGGGGCTGACGTAGATGTCGTCGGGACCGGGCAGATAATTGCTCTCCGGCGAGCGCAGAAAGCCGAAACCGTCCTGCAAAATTTCGACGACGCCCTCGCCGTAGATCGCAGTGCCATTGTCGGCGAGCTTCTTGAGGATCGCGAACATCATGTCCTGCTTTCGCAGGGTGCTCGCGTTTTCCACCTCCAGGCTCTCGGCATAGGCGAGCAGGTCGGCGGGCGATTTGGTCTTGAGTTCTTCGAGATTCATGGGATCCAGATTGATGACAGGGGATGTTATGGCGGAGGAGGCGCGCCCCGATGACAGGGCGAGCGAGGCTGACCGAACCGGGCCGGCATGCCATTGGATGCAGGGAGCCGGCGACTCTGACGTCGGAAAGGACCGGAAAAGATTGAAAACGCTGAAAACTGCGTCCCGGTCGATCTCTCTGTTAGCGAAAGATCACGTTTAAGTCAAACGATATGCGCAGTTCCACGATTTCATATGGGTCTACCCCCGTGGCCGGAAAAGGGGCTCCCCGATCTAAAACGGCCGTACGATGACCATGACCACAATGCCGATCATCAGCACGGTCGGCACCTCGTTCATCACCCGGTAAAAGCGCGCAGTGCGCCGGTTCCGGTCGGCTGCGAAGTCTTTGCGCCAGAGCGCCAAAGCGTGGTGCAGCCAAGTCAGGCCGGCCACCAGGGCGAGCTTGGTCCAAAGCCAGCCCGCCTGCCAGTCCGCCACTCCCGGGGTGACCAGGAGCATCGCGCCGAAGACGAACGCCGCTACCATCGCCGGGTTCATGATGGCGCGCAGCAGGCGCCGCTCCATGGCCTTGAACGTCTCCGAGCGATCGGAGCCCGGCGGCGCATCGCAGTGATAGACGAACAGGCGCGGCAGATAGAGCAGGCCCGCCATCCAGGCGATGATGCTGATGACATGGAGGGCCTTGATCCAGGGATAGAGCGGGACAAGCCAGTTCATCGGCAGCCACAGCCCGCCAATTCCGCCGGACAGACCCGCTCGCCGGCGCCGGGTCGCACCGTCAGATGCCCGCCATGACCTGTCCGCGCCTCTCCAGGCTGGCCGAGCGCCGCGTCGACCTGCCGTGCCAGACCCCGGATGAACCGATCGTCGGTGCCCAGCGCCGGCACTCGCACGAAACACGGCACTCCTGCGGCCTCGGCCAAGCGGCGGTATTCGACCTCGATCTCGACCAGTGTTTCGGCATGATCGGATACGAAAGAAACCGGCGCGACGACCACCGGAACCCGGTCGCGGCCGGCGCGACGGAGCTCGTCCTCGGTCGACGGCCCGATCCACTTCAGAGGTCCGACGCGGCTTTGATAACAGACCAGCCAGTCGAGCTCGGGCTGTTGCAGCGCAGCGGCAACCCGCCGAGCGGTTAGTTCGATTTGCCATTGATATGGGTCGCCCGCCGCCACAATCCTTTCCGGCAAGCCATGAGCTGAGAACATCAACCGAGGTTTGCCGAACTTCGCGGCCGCCGTGAGCGCCGGGGCGATTCCCGCGGCCAGGCCCTCGACCAGACCGGGTTCCGTCGGATAGCAGCCCACGACGCGCGTTGGCGCGATGAGGCCCGCCCGAGCAGCCGAGCGCTGCCAGTCCCGCAGCGAGGATGCGGTCGTCGTGGTCGAAAACTGGGGATACAGAGGCAGCAGAACGATCCGATCGGGCGCGAAGGCCTTGACCTGTTCGACGACCATTGGGCTCATGGGATGCCAATATCGCATGACGACGAAGACCTGCACGGCTCCATGGTGGGCGAGGGCCAGGCTCAGGGCGCGGGCTTGGGCATCGGTATTCGCCCGCAACGGCGATCCGCCACCGAGACGCGCGTAGATTTCGCGGGCAACCGGCGCCCGCCGCCGCGAGATGAACTGGGCAAGCAGCCAACGCACCGGGCCCGGGACCCGGACGATTGCCGGATCATTGAAAAGGTTGAACAGGAAGGGCTGAACCGACTGAAGGCGGTCCGGCCCACCCAGATTGAACAGGACGACAGCGAGCTTCGTCATCGGCGGTTGCGCACCAGTCGGACCAGCTGATCGACATGCTCGGGCGGCGTCTGGGGAACGATGCCGTGACCAAGATTGAACACGAACGGACCTTCAGCCAAGACATCGAGAATGGCGTCGATCTCGGCGGCCATCGCGTCACCGCCAACGACAAGGGCAAGCGGGTCGAGATTGCCCTGAACCGGTAAACGCCGTTGCAACGCCCGCGCAGCACTCAAGGGAACAGTGGTGTCGAGGCCGACCGCATCGACCTCGGTCTGCGAAATGTACGGCTCGAGGTTGGCGCCGGCGCCGCGCGGAAAGCCGATGATCGGGATCTGGGGATGCGCCGCTTTGAGCCGGCGCACAATGGTCATCGTGGGCCGGGTGACCCAGCGCTGGAACATCCGTTCCGAGAGCACGCCGGCCCAGGTGTCGAAAAGCTGGATGACTTCGGCTCCGGCGGCAATTTGTCCGTCGAGATACTCGACCGTTGCATCGACAATCACGTCGACCAACCGCGAGAATTCACTCGGCGACCGATAGGCCCAGTTCTTTACGAGGGAGAAATCTCGGCTCGAACCGCCTTCCACCATGTAGGTGGAGACCGTCCAGGGCGCGCCGGCAAATCCGATGAGCGCCGCCGTTGCGGGCAGCTCACGCCGCACACGACGAACCGTCTCGAGCACCGGCGCGACCGCTACGGCGACGCCTGTTGCATCAAGCCGGCCGAGCTCAGCAGCCTCGCGTATCGGTTCCAACTTCGGCCCTTCGCCTTCCACGAAGCTCACGCGCTGTCCGAGTGCATAGGGAATGATCAGGATGTCGGAAAACAGAATCGCCGCGTCCAAACCGTAGCGGTGAAGTGGTTGCAGCGTCACCTCGGCCGCCAACTCCGGATTGAGACAAAGATCCAGAAAACTTCCTGCCCGCTGACGGACCTGGCGGTATTCCGGCAGGTATCGACCTGCCTGGCGCATGAGCCAGATCGGCGGCGTGGCGGCGACTTGCCGGGCCAGCGCCTGAAGCAAAGGTTTTGTCACGTTGAACTGTCTGGATAGCGAAGACGAGCGGGATTGGCCATGGTTTGCCGGGTTCCCTTATACTGTTCAATAAAATATAGAAAGAAAGGATGTTGTAGTAGGGCCGTGAGATTCGAGGATTACCGTTTGGCCTCGATCGACTCACAGCCTTGCCATTCTACGGTATGTGATGGATCACCTTGTGGATGGCGGCAATGTGGAACCCTGACCGGGCACGGCAGGATTGAGGTTCCGGTCTGACATGAAACATGTGGAAAGACCTGAATCCACCGCAGAACCGCGCGCCGCGATGAACGATACTCGGTTTGCCGGCGAGCAAGCGAGGCTTTGCGCAGGTCGGGACGAATTGGCCGGAAGGGCGCACAGTTATCGCTCTTTGGCAGAGTCGTCACTTTATTCCCAAGTTGTTCGTCCGATTGTCCTCAACCCGGTTCCTTGGCAGAGCCGCACGCCATGAGCGTCCGACCGGTTCATCTTCACCTCGTATCCGACGCGACGGGTGAGACAATCAATCGGGTTGCCGGCGCTTGCGTTGCACAGTTCGAAGGCGTGGAAGCAATCGAACATGTCTGGTCGCTCGTCCGCACCCGTGGCCATGTCGAGAAGGTGCTGGCCGGGATCAAAGCGCATCCCGGCATCGTGCTCTTCACCTTCGCCGATGTGGCGCTGCGTCAGATCCTGGAGGACGGTTGCCGGCGCCTCAGCGTTCCTTTCATTTCGGTTCTCGATCCGGTTATCGAGGCGCTGACCGGCTATCTCGGTCTGCAGGCTCATGGCGAACCCGGTCGGCAGCACGCCATGGATGACGCCTATTTCGGGCGAATTGCCGCCATGGACTACACGCTGGTCCACGACGACGGCCAATCGGTCGGCGATCTCGACAAAGCAGACATCGTCATTGTCGGTGTATCGCGCAGCTCAAAGACCCCAACCTCGCTCTACCTCGCCAACCGCGGGTACCGCGTCGCGAACATTCCCTTCGTGCCCAACGTGCCCCTGCCGGACGAGCTGTTTCAAGCAACGCAGCCGTTGATTGTCGGCCTGACGAAGGATCCCGAGCGGCTTGTCCAGATCAGGCGAAATCGCATGCTGATGCTCAAGGAAGAGGGGACAACCGACTATACCGACATCGAAGCCGTACGCTCCGAACTGCAGGCAGCGCGTCGCGTGTTCGGCGAACACGACTGGCCGGTAATCGATGTCACCAGGCGGTCCATCGAGGAAACGGCTGCCGCCATCCTGCAGCACTTCAATCGCCGCCGAGGCCTGGATGTCTGAAGCGCCGCGGGACAGTCGGCCAGGCGCCCGGCCGGGCGCCAAATCGATCATCCTCGCTTCGCAGAGCCGGTTTCGCCGAGCCGTCCTGGCTCATGCCGGGATCTCATTCGCGGTCGAGGCTGCCGCGATCGACGAGGCGGAAGTTCGCGCAGGCTGCCGCGCCGCGGGCGAGGACGCACGGGCTGCGGCAATGGCGCTGGCGGAGCTTAAAGCGGTGCGCATCAGCCGGCGACATCCCGACGCTCTGGTCATCGGCGCGGACCAGATGCTCGAATGCGACGGAGCATGGTTTGAGAAACCGGTGGATCGCGACAGCGCGCGCACGTCTTTGCTGGCTCTGCGCGGCAAGACGCATCAATTGGTGACCGCCGTATGCGTGGCGCAGGCCGGTCAACGCATCTGGCACCACGCCGAAAGCGCGCATCTGACCATGCGCCAATTCAGCGACGGATTTCTCGAGAGCTATCTCGACGCGGCGGGAGACGATACCCTGCTGACGGTCGGCGCCTATCAGGTCGAAGGTCTGGGCATCCAGCTTTTCGAGCGCGTTGAGGGCGATCACTCGACGATCCTCGGGCTGCCGCTGCTGCCGCTCCTGGATTTTCTGCGTGGGCATGGCGCCGTGCCGCGATGATCGTGCTTGGCCTGACCGGTTCGATCGGCATGGGCAAGAGCGCGGCCGCGACGGTGCTGCGCCAGCTCGGCGTACCGGTTCATGATGCCGATCAAGCGGTGCACCGCCTGCTCGGACCGGGAGGATCAGCAGTGCCGCGGATCGCCGAGTTGTTCCCCCAGGCGATCGTGAGCGCCGATGGCGGCGTCCGCGTCGATCGACGTGCGCTGGGAGCCGTCGTCTTCGGCCGGCCGGACTTGCTGAAGCGCCTGGAAGCGATCTTGCATCCGCTGGTTCGTCGGTCCGAGCAGACCTTCATTCGCGCCCACCGGTCGCGGCGGGTCGGGACGGTCGCGATCGACGTGCCGCTGCTCTTCGAGACGGGCACGGAGAAGCGTTGCGATGCGGCGATCCTGGTCACTGCGCCAGCCGCAGTGCAGGCCCATCGCGTGCTGGCGCGACCCGGCATGACGTCGGAGCGTTTTGCGGCGGTTCGCAAGCTGCAGATGCCGGAGCGTGACAAGCGCCGACGTGCGGACTTCGTCGTGATGACCGGCCTCAGCAAGCGGTTGACCCGCGATCGGCTGACGGCCATTGTGCGACTGATGGCGACCCCGGCGGGGCGAGCAAGGGTGCGGGATGCGCGAAATCGTCGTCGATACCGAAACAACCGGGCTTGATTCGCGGCCGGTTGAACGCGGCGGTACCGGCGATCGGATCGTCGAGATCGCTTGCGTCGAGCTGTTCAATCACATTCCGACCGGCCGGCACTTTCACAAGTACATCAACCCGGAACGGCCGATGTCGGCGGACGCCTTCGCGATCCACGGGCTGTCGGACGAGTTTCTGGGCGGGCACCCGACCTTCGCGAAGGTGGTTGACGATCTGCTCGACTTCATCGGCGATGCGCAGCTCGTCATCCATAATGCCGAGTTCGACATGCGCTTCATCAATGCCGAGCTCGAGCGCCTGGGGCGCCAACCTCTTGCAATCGAGCGCGCCGTGGACACTGTGCAATTGGCGCGGCGGCGGTTTCCCGGTGCCCGGGTCAGCCTCGACGAGCTATGCAAGCGTTTTGCAATCGACCTCTCCGTGCGCGAAAAACACGGCGCGCTGATCGACGTCACCCTTCTTGCCGAAGTCTATCTCGAGCTGCGCGGCGGCCGGCAGCCCGGCTTCATGCTGGATAGTCAAGCGGCTGCGGTCACGCAGGTGATGGGGGCGGTGCGCGGCGCACGCCCGCAGCGGCCGATGCCGCTCGAACACTGTCCGAGCCCCGAAGAAACGGCGGCGCACCAGACGCTGGTCGCCAGCCTCAACCAGCCGATCTGGCTCAGGACGTAGGCGGCGAACCGGTCGACGGCTGTAGTGGCGGCGCCTGCTGCTGAAGCTGCTGGCGGTAGAGCTGCGCGAAATCGATCGGCTGGAGCGACAGCGGCGGAAACCCTCCGTCACGCGTTGCCTCGGATAGGATGGCGCGCGCAAAAGGGAAGAGCAGGCGCGGACATTCAATCAGCAGGATCGGGCGAATGTGCTCCTCAGGGATGCCCGAGAGAGTGAACACGCCGCCATAGGTCAGCTCGACGACGAAGGCCACCTGGCTTTCGTGTTTCGCCTCCGCGCCGATCACGAGCAGGACCTCATAGGCGCTCTCGGCGATCGGGCGCGCCTTGACGTCGACATTGACAGCAATCTGCGGCGCTTGTCGCAGCGTCAGGCTGTTGGGGGCATTCGGATTCTCGAAGGAAAAGTCCTTCACGTATTGCGCGTTGACGGTCAGGGGCGGCTGCTGCGTCGGACGCGGCTGACCGGCACCGTCGGGGGTGGCGCCGGCGGACTGATCGGACATCGGCTGGTCTCCAACTGGGGCAAGCGGGCGAATTAGGCGACGAGTGCCTGTGCGCGCGTGGACATGCCCTGGGGATTGCGGACCATCCCGGTAACATGGATGCCCCGGGAGGCACAACAGGGCTGCGGTTCAGGGCTTTCGCGACGGCTCGGGCGAGGGCAGGGGGGCGGGCGGCGGCGCGGGCGTGACATCTCGGAACTCGCCGTCGATGACCGTCGTTTCTCCCTTGGTCGGTCCCGGCGCCCATGGTTTTGCGGAGAGGTCGGCCGTGCCGGACTCGTCGACGGCGCTTGCCATGAAGACGCGAAAGGCGGACTTGCCGCGCATGCCGCTGACGACGAAGCGGCCGATGAAACGACGCACAGCCGGGACCGCGAGCGGCAGCGCAATGAGATCCGTCACGAAGCCCGGTGCAAGCAGCAGGATGGCTGCGACCACCAGACCGACCGCATCAATCAGGAGGACACCGGCCTCGCTGCCGGAGTGGAGAGCGATATTGAGCCGCTTCAGCGTTCTGGGGCCTTGCCATCGCAGCAGGACGATGCCCGAAAGCGTGGTGGTCAGAAGGCCGCTCAATGCCGGCCAGAATCCGGCCGCACTGGCGATCACGGTAAATACCGAGATCTCCAGGAACGGGAGGGCGAGAAGCAGCGCAATGGCCAATAGCCGCATGCTTGCTCTTTCCGGTGCAACGCCGTAAGGAATCCGCTAGGATCGGCAGATCGGGCAGCCCAGGGCCACGCGCATGGGGGAAGAGCGTTGCCATCCCTCCCTTAGCCCAGGCACGTGGCCGGGTCCAGCGCTGCCGTGGGTCGGCCAGGTCCGGCATTGGCTAGGAATTCGATGAGCGAAGGTTTTCCGGTGTTGGACATCATCATTTTCGCGCTGCTTGCGGGTTTCCTGATCCTGCGGCTGCGCAGCGTGCTGGGCCGGCGGACGGGTCACGAGAAGCAACGGCCGTTCAAGCCGATGACGCCGGCTCCGGGCGCCGCGGCACGCGATGACAATGTCGTCGCATTGCCGCCGCGCGGGCCCGATGCTCGCTCCCCCTCTGCTCAGTCCGGCGGCCAGGCTGACGCTGGCGCCGGCGCCGAGGCACGGGATGCCGAGCCGTCCCTGGCCGATGGCCTGTCGCAGATCAAGGCGGCGGATTCGGGTTTCCGCGCCGACGACTTCCTGGCCGGGGCGCGCGTCGCGTTCGAGATGATCCTCGAGTCCTTCGCGCGCGGCGACAGCGCAGCCCTGCGGCCTCTGCTGGCCGATGATGTCTATCGCAAGTTCGCTGCTGCGATCGACACGCGCGAGCGCGCTGGCGAAGTATTGGAGACGACGCTGGTCGGCATCCGCTCCGCCGAGCTCGTCGAGGCTCGTCTCCAGGGGCGGGATGCAATCATTACCGTCAAGTTCGTGTCCGAACAGGTCAACGTCACCAAGAAGCGTGACGGCACGGTCGTCGATGGAGACCCCAGCGAGGTGGTTGTGGTCACCGACGTCTGGACCTTCCAGCGCAGCACGCGCGCACGCGACCCGAACTGGACCCTGGTCGCCACCCACGTTCCGAGCTGAATCGCGGTACCGCTCAGGCGTCGGCCGTTACATGGCGCCGGCCAGTTTGCGGACATGGCGCTGCGCGGGCGCTGCCGGCATCGCACTTGCATTCGCCGGGTGCGCGCCGGTGCCGCCGCCACCCGATCGGCTCGTGATCCAGCATGTCGAGTTTTCAGACCTGCCGGGTTGGCATGAGGACGCCCAAGACGAGGCGCTGCCGGCGCTGCGCAAATCCTGCGCGCGGCTGAACCAGGGCCCTGCGCGCACGGAGAACGATCTGGGCCGCCTCGTCGGCTCCACCGAGCAGTGGCGCGAGCTGTGTGCGGCAGCCGGGGCACTGCCTGCCGGCGACAAGCACGCCGCGCGCGCGTTCTTCGAGACGCGCTTTGTGCCGGTCCGGCTGCTCAACAACGATCGGGATACCGGATTGTTTACCGGCTACTACGAAGCCGAACTGCAGGGTGCGCGCCGGCGTTCGCCGCGCTACAGCGTTCCGCTCCATCGCCGACCGTCGGACCTCGTCAGCGTCGAGCTCGGGCAATTCCGCCCGAGCTTGCGTGGCCAGCGCATTGCCGGACGGGTCGAGGGCGGCAATCTCAGACCTTACGCATCGCGTTCTCAGATCGAGTCGGGAGCGCTCGACAACCGCGAGCTCGAACTGGTCTGGGTCGACAGCGCGGTCGACGCTTTCTTTCTGCACATTCAGGGCTCGGGCCGCGTCATCCTCGATGACGGCGGCGTCATGCGCGTCGGGTTCGACGGTCAGAACGGTCATGAATACGTGACGATCGGGCGCGAGCTCGTTGCGCGTGGCGAAATCGCGCGCGAGAACGTCACCATGCAATCGATTCGTGACTGGTTTGCGGCGAATCCGGGGCGCGCGAACGAGATCATGGCGCTCAATCCGTCATACATTTTCTTCCGCGAGTTGCCGGGCGACGCCAATGACGGGCCGATCGGCGCCATGGGCGTGCCCCTTACGCCTGGACGCAGCGTCGCGGTCGACCGGCTCCAAGTTCCTTTGGGGCTGCCCATCTGGCTCGACCTGGTCCACGCGGAGCCACAGGATGGGCGCGTGCGCCGCCTTGTCGTCGCCCAGGACACCGGCGGCGCCATCCGCGGACCGGTCCGCGGCGATCTGTTCTGGGGTTTCGGCGCAGCGGCCGCGGACATCGCCGGCCGCATGAAGGCGCAGGGTAGTTACTACGCGCTGGTCCCGCGCGCGCCGGGGTCCTAGACGGTTCCTAGAACGGGGTCCTTCCAGATTGAAGCATCGCTTCACTCTGGAGCGTGAATCCCGCTGTCGAATTCAAAGCAAGACCGCGGCCTAGTTGGCCGCCGGTTCCGGAGCGCGCGCCAGGCCGCCGCCGAACGCGTCCTCCGGACGGACCCCAGCGGGAAGATTGGCGATCTCCTTGATCAGCTTGGTCAACACCGCCTGGGTGAAGGTGTCGAAGCCGATCGCGACGGTCATGAATGCGCCGGGACCACCGATCACATTCTGCTCGTAATACTTGTCGAGATCCTTCTCCGCAGCGAAGCCGAACGGGCTCGGCCGGTCGTTCACGATCGGCAGGCCGTTGATCGTGATGCCTCTTGCGATTGCGTCGTCGCGCGCCGAACGGATCGGTCGGCCGCGGTTGTTGCTGCCATCACCCGAAACATCGATCACGCGGCGCGTGCCCTCGTACGCGTTGTTGAACATCGGCACGCAGAAATCGAGCGCCGCGCTGATCGAGGTCCAGCTTTCGGCAATGCGCGGCGAGCGCTCGATGGCGTCCGCGAATGCTTGGGCGCCCGCGGCGTCCTTGATCAGCGTCCAATTCACGATGATCTGCTGGTACTGGGTCCCGGCCCACTCGACATAGGCGACCGCGATGCGGCCGAGCGGTCCGTTCTGAATGGCACGCGCGATGCGCGGATCGCGCCAGGCGCGGACATAGCCTTCGCGCTGCAGCCGCGCCTCGTCCTCGTCGATGCTGCGTGAGACGTCGACTGCGAGAATCAACTCCAGATCGACTTCGAGCAGGGTCGCCCAGGGCTGTCTTGCGAACAGCGCCGAGGACAGCAGGACGAGACAGGCCAATTTGCGAATGGCCACTTGACGCAGGTGCAGCATGCGCGCGGCTCCGCCTGAGTGCCGAGACCAGTGAATCACGAAGCCCTGCTATGCTCAAGGCCGAGGATACTGGGCGCGCTTTCCGAAGCCCTGTATCATGCTCTTCCCATCCTCCAGGCGCATTCATGTCCGAAGCCGCCGCGTCGCTCCGCTCCGCTCGTATTCAGATGCCGGTTGTCCTGGTCAGCCTCGGCCATGGCGCAACCCATTGGATTGCGGCCACCTTCTACCTCGTCCTGCCGTTCATCGTGCGCGAGCTCGGCCTCAGTTATCTGGAGGCGGGTGCGCTGGTCACGTGTTTTCACGTCGGGTCGTCGGTCGCCAACCTGCCGAGCGGCACGCTGGTCGATCTGACCGGCCGCCGGGTCCTGATCCAGGCGGCGGCACTGGTCGGCGGCAGCCTCGCCCTCTTCGGCATGGGCTTGGTCAAGGCCTACATCGCGCTCTGTGCGCTGGTCGTGCTGCTCGGTGCGTCCAACATGCTCTGGCATCCGGCCGCGATCTCGTATTTGTCGAGCCACTTGCCCAACAATCGCGGCTATGCGCTGTCGATCCATGCGCTCGGCGCCAATCTCGGCGACGCGATGGCGCCGTTGGCGGTCGGTTGGCTCCTGGCCGTGACACATTGGAGCGCGACGGCGGAGATCAATTCGCTGACCGGCCTCGCCGCTGCCGGCGTGCTGCTGATGGTGCTTCTACGCACTGATACGGCCTCGACCGCCGCCGCCAAGGCGATGGACTGGCGGGGGTATGCGCGCAGCCTGGTGGCAACACTCAAGGCGCGCGCGGTCTGGAGCCTGTGCCTCATGGCCGGATTCCGGACGATGACCCAGAGCGGGCTGATGGTGTTTCTGCCTCTCTATCTGCTCAACGAAATGAAGGTCGACGCCATCTGGATGGGCTTCACGCTGATGATGCTCCAGATCGGCGGCATGGTCGCGACGCCGATCGCCGGCGTACTGAGCGACCGCATCGGGCGCCGGCCGATCGTGCTCGGCGGCATCTTCGCGACCACGCTGCTGGTGTTCGGCCTCTGTTTCGTGCGCGATCCGGTCGTCTTCGTGTTCTGTGTATCGGTCCTGGGCTTCTTCATGTATGCCGTGCGTCCCGTCATCCACAGTTGGTTAATGGACGTCTCGCCGCCAAGTCTGGCGGCGTCGATGACCAGCACCATGTTCGGGACGCAGGCTCTGCTCTCGATGATTGCGCCGGTGTTCGGCGGCTGGCTCGCCGATCACTACGGTCTCGGATCGGTGTTCTATTTCCTGGCCGCCATGGTGCTGGTGGCCAACGCGCTCGCGCTCGCCGTTCCCGAAGCCGAGGGCAAGCGTTAGGCCCGCTGCATCGCCTGAAATGACGACCAACCGCGGGTCCGACATCACCGCCAACGACGCAACGTCCGCCACTTGTCGAAGCCAGCCGCGCGAGCCTTACGACCATGTCGTTCTTGCGCTCCGCGGTGCGGGCACGACCGTGTGGGATTGGGATCTGGCGACCAATCGCGTGTTCTTCTCGCCGAACTTCCGCGAGATGCTCGGCTACACCGATGTCGAATGGGATCGCATCATCTCGGTCTCGCTCAAGCTGATTGTCCATCCCGACGACCTCGCCGGCCATCTGGCAAGCATCGATGCGGCCAAGGCCGGGCAGTCGATCGACATCGAGCAGCGGTTCCGTCGCGCCGACGGCGGATACCAGTGGTTCCGGACGACGGCCCACGCGTTTCGCAATGCCGAAGGCCGCGTCGTGCGCTTGGCGGGCTGCGCCGTCGACATCGAGCGGCTGAAGCAAGCCGAGTTGCGGGTCGCCGAGCAGGAGCTGCGCGTTCGCGACATCGCCGAGCGCGCGCCCGTCGGCTTCTTCCATTTCGACATCAAGGGGCGTTTCACTCTGGTCAATCGACGCGTGTCCGAGATTACCGGCCTGAGCCACGAGGAGATCGTCGACCGCCCGTGGGTCGCGATCCTGCCCGCCGAGCAGCGTGAGCGCATTCTCCGCGATTGGGAAACGCGCGACGCCGCGGAGCTGACCTACCGCGAGGAGTATCAGATTGCGCACGCTTCGGGCGCGCGCCTATGGGTTGTCTGCCACGTTCAGCCCGTGATCGACGCGACCGGCAGGGCCACGGGCTGCGTCGGTTCGTTGACCGACATTTCGGACATCAAGCAGGCCCAGGAGCAGCTGCGTCGCGCCAAGGAGGAGGCCGAAGCGGCGAGCCGCGCGAAGTCGGATTTTTTGGCCACGATGAGCCACGAGATTCGCACACCGATGAACGGCATCATCGGCATGACCGGGCTGCTGCTCGACACCGACTTGTCCGCCGATCAGCGCGACAGTGCCCAGACCATTCGCGAATCCGCGGAGTCGCTGCTCGCCATCATCAACGACATTCTCGATCTCTCGAAGATGGAGGCCGGACGTCTCGACCTCGAAATCGCGGATTTCGCGCTCGACGACCTGGCGCGCAGCGTCACGGACATCGTCATGCCGTCGGCGCGCGCGAAGGGTCTGTCGCTGCGGGTCGACATCGATCCGTCGGTGCCGGCTCGGCTTCATGGCGACGCCGGCCGTATCCGCCAGGTCATGCTCAATCTGGCGAGCAATGCGGTAAAATTCACCGATCGCGGTTCGGTCACACTGCGGCTGGTCAAGGACGCATTCCAGCCGGCCGATTCGGCGGGGCCGATCGCTCTGCGCTGCGCCGTCGTCGACACGGGCATCGGTATCGCCGCCAATGACCGGGCCCGGTTGTTCGAGAAATTCACGCAGGTGGATTCCTCGATTGCGCGCCGCTTCGGCGGTACGGGCTTGGGCCTCAGCATCGCGCGTGAGCTGGTGTCCTTGATGGGCGGGACCATCGGCGTCGACAGCACGCCAGGCCTGGGCTCGACCTTCTGGTTCGTCTTGCCATTGCAGCATGCGCGCACCGTGGAGTTGCCGGCGACGCGGGACCAACGGCTTGACACCCGCGACCACGACAGGCAGCCGGCGCCGCTCCGGCCGCTCCGTGTCCTGGTCGCCGAGGACAACCCCACCAACCAGAAGGTCGCCGTCCGTATCTTGGAGCGGCTGGGCCACCGAGTCGATATGGCGGCCAGCGGCATCGAAGCGGTGGAGGCGGTGAAAATGCTGCCTTACGACATCGTTCTGATGGACGTGCAGATGCCCGACATGGACGGGCTGCAAGCGACACGCGCTATCCGCCAGCTCGACGGCGGCCGGGCCAAGGTTCCGATCGTCGCCATGACGGCGAATGTCCTGGGCGACATCGTTGCGCGCTGTCGCGACGCCGGCATGAACGGCTACGTCGCGAAGCCATTCAATGTACGCGAGCTTGTCGCAGCCATGGCTGCGGCACTGCCGGGCGCGGGCGCAGCCGCGCAGCCGGCGTCGGTGCGCAAGCCGGAAGCCGTGCCGGTTCTCGATCGGGGCATGGTCGACGAATTGGTCGAGCACATCGGCTTTGACGACTCGGTCAACGTCATGCGCGACGCCGAGCGGGCGATCCCGGGCCGCGCTTCGCGCGTGGCAGCCTCGCGCGACGATCCCGGTCAGCTGGCTCGCGCGGGTCATGACCTCGCCAGCACGGCGGCCACTGCCGGATTGCTCGAGCTCTCAGCTCTCGGGCAGTCCATCGAGCAAATGTGCATGGCAGGCGACGCGGCCGCTGCGCGCAATGCCGCAGATCAGGTGGATGCGGCAGTGGCGCGCGCGCTCGCCGCATTGCGCGGCTTCATAGCCGGCGGCGCGGCCCAGGGCGATCGTTTCAGCGAGGGTGAAATCGTTTCGCATTGAAGCTGCGCTTCAATCCGAAGCGACCACAGTCTAGGACTTCGTGCACCCGGGCTTGATCGCGCGGTAGAACAGCCGCCAACCCGCGACGCCAAGATTGACGGCGGTGGGCTCGGCAACCGGGTTTGCTGAGGTCAGCCGCAGGCCCGCCTCGGCTTCCCAGACCCTGCCGCCATCACGCGATCGGAAGCTGCCGAACCCGCCCGGGACGTCGTGAAGCAGCCGGAGGCTGCCGTCGGCGAGCATCGTCAGTTCCGGCGCGCCTCCGCTCAACACGGCGCCGTTGAGCACGAAACGGCTGCTTTCCTTGCTGATGCCGATCAGGATGCGCCGCGATTTGGGCTGGTTGACGGCGAGAAGGTAGCGGCCGTCCCCGATTGGCACGACGGTCGGGTTCTCCGCCGAGTCGAGGAGAATGGCGCGGCCTTCGCCCGTGAAGTTCACGCCGTCCGACGACACCGCCGTCATTATTCGATGCGGACGTTCGACCATGCCCGGAAAGGGCTTGGGCTGATGCGTGACGAAGTACCCCGCATAGTAGTAGAGCCGCAGTCTTCCGTCGGGCAGTCGCAGAACATCCGGCTGCGCGATATCGCCGCTGACGGCCCCGTCGATCTGAATGGGCTCATATGAGCCGCGACGCCAGCTCGCTCCGTCGTCCTCCAGACGCACGGTCCATATGCCGTGCTTGCCGGGCTCGCCATTGACGACATAGAGGCGGAGACCGTTGCCGTCCGGTACGGCATCGGGCGCCGTGGCGGCGTCGAGCACGGGTTGCGAGTCGGCACGAAAAGTCACGCCGTCGTCGCTGCGCGCCACATGAACCTGATGACAGCGCAGCTGCGATAGATCCGGCAGCGGCCGCAACGAGCTCCGCAGGCTTTCGCCAAATCCGACGGCTGTGCCCGGCTGGGCGAATGCCAGCGCCACAGCGAGAATGGCAATACGCAATCTCATGTCAAACCATCACTCCGCTCGGGCGAGCGTCCCTTATCACACGCCTTGCCGGGGGCACAACGCTGCCCCGGACACCTGCGACATCGCGGCCGATCGACCGGCGCTAGCTGCTGCCGGGCACGCCCTTGGTCGTCGAATATTCAAAATGCAGAACCTCGCCCGGATGCACGAGCGGATGGATCGCGTGCGCCGCCATCGCCGCCTCCGAGAAGCCGCATAGGATGAGCTTGAGCTTGCCGGCATAGGTAGCAATGTCGCCGATTGCGAAGATGCCGGGTGCATTGGTGGCACAGGACGCGGGATCGACCTTGATGTGATTGCGCTCCAGGTTGAGGCCCCAGTCGGCGATCGGCCCGAGATTCATGGCGAGCCCGAAGAAGGCGAGGAGCGTGTCGGCCACGAGGCGGCGGGTCCCGCCATCGAGATCCGCGACGACAACTGCGTCGAGTTTGCCGTCGGCGCCTTCGAGCGCGCTCAGCTGATAGGGGACAACGAGGTCGAGCCGGCCCTGCTTGGCGAGTGCATCGAGCCTGGCGGAGCTTTCCGGCGCCGCCCGGAACTTCGCACGCCGATGAACCACCATGACGCGCTCGGCAACGTCGACAAGCGACAAGGCCCAGTCGACCGCCGAATCGCCGCCGCCCGCGATCACCACCCGCCTGCCGCGCAAGTCCTCGCGCCGCTTGACCAGGTAGAGCACGCTCTTGCCCTCGTACCGGGCGAGGTCGGCCAGCGGTGGCCGGTTCGGACCGAAAGCGCCGACGCCGGCGGCAACGATGATCGCCTTTGCCTCGATCTGGTTTCCCGTCGAGGTCGTGAGACGCCAGACGCCGTCGTGCCGGGTCAGCGCATCGACGCGCTGACCCAGATGATAGACGGGATGGAATGGCGCGGCCTGCTCGACGAGACGGTCGATCAGCGCGGCGGCATCGATGCGCGGATAGCCGGGAATGTCGTAGATCGGCTTTTCCGGATAAAGCGCCGCGCACTGCCCGCCAGTCGCATCGAGCGCATCGATCACGTGCGCGCGCATGCGCAGCATGCCGCATTCGAAAACGGCAAACAGACCGACCGGGCCCGCGCCAATGATGGCGACATCGGTGACATGTGTCTGGCTCGACATGCGGCCGGTGCTTTCGACTACCTTCCCCAGCGGCGCTAACATGGAGGCATCGCCACGGCAAGGCAAGCGCGGCACGGGTGATCCGAAGGTGCCCCACAGGCGCTTTTCATCGACCGCGTCCGGCGCTATCTTGGTGAAGCTCAACGGGGTGCCCGCGAAGGGCTGAGAGACGCTGTGAGCCGCCGGCCAGCCCGCGCGGTTGCGCGCGTCAACCCGACGAACCTGATCCGGTTAGCACCGGCGGAGGGACTTGGGATCGGCCGACCGAAGCCGCCTCCTTCGCCAGATCGCGCAGGAGGTCTGCTCATGAAACTCGGGAAATTGTTGTTGGCGACGATCGTCGCACTGGGGACCCACGCCGCCTGGGCGGCGGACCCGGCGGCGCTCAGCGTATACACCTACAACGCGTTCACCTCGAAATGGGGGCCGGGCCCCGCCATCAAGAAGGCGTTCGAGGCTGAATGCACCTGCCGCCTCGACTTCGTCGCTGTCGACGACGCGGTCGCACTGCTCAACCGGCTCAAGCTCGAGGGTGCCGCGACGCGGGCCGACATCGTGCTCGGCCTCGACATGAACCTGATCGCCGAGGCGCGCGCCACGGGCCTGTTCGCCCCGCACGGGCGCGACCTGTCGAAGCTGAGCCTGCCTGTCGCCTGGTCGGATCAGCATTTCGTGCCCTTTGACTATGGATATTTTGCCGTCGTCTACGACCGCGACGGGCTGGCCGTGCCTCCGGCCAGCCTGAAGGAGCTGATCGAGGGCGACGCCGCGCAGAAGCTGATTATCCAGGACCCGCGCACGAGCACGCCCGGACTCGGCTTTTTGCTGTGGGTGAAGTCGGTCTATGGCGACCAGGCCGAGACCGCATGGAAGCGATTGCGCGGTCGCATCCTGACCGTAACCAAGGGCTGGAGCGAAAGCTATGGGCTTTTCACCAAAGGCGAAGCGCCGATGGTGCTGAGCTACACGACCTCGCCCGCTTACCATATGATCTCCGAAAAGAAGGAGCGTTATCAGGCGGCCGCCTTCGCCGAGGGCCACTATCTTCAGATCGAGGTCGCCGGGCGCATCGCTGCATCGAAACAGGCCGCGCTTGCCGAGCATTTCATGGCATTCGTGCTTGCGCCGGGCTTCCAGGACGTCATTCCCACGGGCAACTGGATGTTCCCGGTGGCGACCCCGTCGCAGGGCCTTCCCGCCGAGTTCGATCGCCTGGTCAAACCCGTGCGAACCCTGCTCGTGCCGCCCGAACAGGTGCTCGCCAATCGGCGGGGCTGGACCGAGGAGTGGCTGCGCGCAATGGCACCGTAGCAATGCGCCACGTCCCGAGTTGAGCTCTTGATCAGGCGTTTCGACTGGGCGCTTGTCGCCGGCACTCTGGCGCTCGGCCTCATCGCGGCCTCGGTCGGGGGCGCTCTCGGCGCGCTGCTGAAAACGGCGACGGGCGAGACTGAAGGACTGGCAGCCGCGCTGCACGCGGTGCTGTCCGATGCCTATCTGGCACGCGTCGTCCGTTTCACTCTTTGGCAGGCCCTCTTGTCGACCGTGCTCGCCGTCGGGCTCGCCGTCCCGGTCGCGCGTGCGCTGGCGCGGCGGCAGGAATTTCCGGGACGAGCGCTGCTGCTCAATCTCTTCGGGCTGCCGCTGGTCGTGCCCGGTATCGTCGCCGTGCTCGGCATCGTCGCGGTGTGTGGGCGAAACGGGCTGGTGAACGATGCGCTCGCGATCTTGGGCCTCCCGCGCGCCCTGGAAATCTATGGGCTCACCGGCATCCTGATTGCGCATGTGTTCTTCAATCTGCCGTTGGCGACACGGCTTCTGCTCAACGCATGGAACAACGTGCCAGCCGAAACCTGGCGCCTCGCCAGCCAGCTCGGCATGGATTCCGGGGCGATCTTCCGCGTGATCGAGTGGCCCTTGCTGCGCCAGGCGCTGCCCGGCGTGGCCGGACTCGTGTTCATGCTGTGCGTGGTCAGCTTCACAGTCGTGTTGACGCTCGGTGGCGGACCCGCCGCCACGACGATCGAGCTCGCGATCTATCACGCGCTCCGCTTCGATTTCGAGCCGGTTCGTGCCGCTGGCCTGGCGCTCGTTCAATTCGCGCTGTGCGGCGCGCTGCTCGCCGCCTGTCATCGACTGGTCCGGCCGATGGCCATGTCCGCGACCACCGGCCGGTGGGTAGGACGTCCCGACCTCGTCAGCGCGGCGGGTCGCATCTTCGATTTCGCGGTGATCGCGGCCGCCATGCTGGTCGTCGCACTCCCGCTTGGCGCCGTGGTGGCGGGCGGCCTCGCCGGTCCGGTCGCAGCTCTGCTCGACGATCGGGTCCTTTGGCGCGCTCTGGCCCTGAGCCTCGGTATCGGCATCGCCGCGGCCGCACTGGCGCTCATGCTCGGCGCCGGGCTGCTGGGGGCGGCGCGCCACCTACGCCGGCGCATGGGCCTTGCCAGCGTTGCCGGCGGCATCGAGTGGTCGGGCGCGATCATTCTCGTCGTTCCCCCTTTCGTCATCGGTACCGGCTGGTTCGTGCTGCTGCATCGCCAGATCGACGTGTTTGCCGTCGGTCCGTTCATCGTGATTGCGATCAACGCACTGATGGCGCTGCCCTATGTCATGCACGGACTCGCGCCGGCACTGGCGCGTGCGGATGAATTGCACGACCGGCTGTGTCAGAGCTTGGGCATCCTGGGGTGGACGCGGCTGCGCCTGATCGATTGGCCGCTGCTGCGCCGGCCGGTCGGTCTGGCGCTTGCGCTCGCCACCGCGCTGTCCTTCGGCGACCTTGGCGCCATCGCTTTGTTCGGCAACCAGGACACCACCACCCTGCCGCTGCTGCTCTACCAGCGGCTTGGCAGCTATCGCACCGACGAGGCGGCCGTGATCGCCCTCATTCTCGCGGCGCTGTCGCTCGGTCTCTTCGCGCTGGTCGAACGAGGCATCGGCGGCGCCGGACCCTCCGGCCGTGGGCGAGGCGCGCATGCTTCAGCCTGATGCGCCGCCCGCGGCTGCGCCAACGGGCGCTGCCGTCGAGCTCCGCGCCGTGACCTTCTACTACGAGGACATGGTCATGTCGTTCGATCTCGCCGTCATGGCCGGCGAATTCATGGCGATCATCGGGCCAAGCGGCGCGGGCAAGACGACGTTGTTCGCCCTCATCGCCGGATTCGAGCGGCCCGACAATGGCCGCATCATGATCGCCGGCACGGACGTGACCGAGCTTGTCCCGTCGGCAAGGCCGGTCACGACGCTGTTCCAGGAGCACAACCTGTTTGCGCACCTCGACCTGGCGGCCAATGTCGGTCTTGGCATCGACCCACGGCTTCGGCTTGGCGCGGAGGACCGCCGGCGCGTGTCGGCTGCGCTCGGCCGGGTCGGGCTCGGCGGATTCGAAAAGCGCTTGCCTGGCCAGATCTCGGGCGGCGAGCGCCAGCGCGCCGCGCTGGCGCGCAGCCTGGTGCGTAACCGTCCGGTGCTGCTGCTCGATGAACCATTCGCCGCGCTCGGTCCGGCCCTCCGGCGCGACATGCTCGACCTCGTGCGGGACATCAGGCGCGAGCGTGGACTGACCGTCCTGATGGTCAGCCATTTGCCCGAGGACGCCAGCCATGCGGCGGATCGCACGGCCTTCGTCCACCGCGGCCGCGTCATCAAGCTGGCGCCGACGGCCGAGCTTTTCGCTGCCCGCGGCATCCCGGAGCTCGACGCGTATCTCGGGACCTGATCGCGGAGTTTTCTGACATCCGTCCGCTTGTCCCGTTGCCTGCGGGCGTAGAGCCCGGTACAACGCGATGCAATGCCGCCGGTGCTCGATTTGGCCGTTTTGCTCTCCCTAGCCGATGAAGCCGCGACGCGGCGACTGGCTGCCAAGCTCGCAGCGGTCGCCCGGCCGGGCGACGTCATCGCGCTGTCGGGCGACCTTGGCGCCGGCAAGACGAGCTTCGCGCGCGGCTTCATCCACGCCCTCGCAGGCCGGGCCGTCGATGTCCCAAGCCCAACCTTCACGCTGGTGCAGACTTACGAAGCCGCCGGCCTGACGATCTGGCACGTCGACCTCTATCGCATCGAACGCGCCGAGGAAGCGCGCGAGCTCGGCCTCGAGGAAGCCTTCGCCGACGCAATCGCGCTGATCGAGTGGCCGGAACGCCTGGGACGGTATCTGCCGGCCGATCGGCTGGATCTGCGGCTCGGTTTTGGACCCACGCCCGATGCGCGCGAAGCCTGTCTCGAGGGGCACGGAGCCTGGGTTCGCAGGCTTGCCGATCTGCAATTGGCATGAGCGCGCCGCGAGAAATGGACGCCAAGGAGCGGGGACAGCGCCGCGCCCAGTTGCTCGATCGGGCCGGCTGGGGCGACGCGCGCTGCAGCAAGCTCGCCGGCGACGCGTCGTTTCGCAGCTATGACCGCGTTCATCTCCAGGGTCGCGTCGCCGTGCTGATGGATGCTCCACCGCCGATGGAGGACGTCCGGCCCTTCGTCGCGGTGGCGGAGCGCCTGGTCTCGCTCGGGCTCAGCGCGCCGCGCGTGCTGGCGGCCGATGTCGAGGCCGGCTATCTGCTGCTCGAGGATCTCGGCGACAACACCTACACGCGTATGCTCGCCAGCGGCGGCGACGAGCGGATGCTCTATGCCTTGGCGGTCGATCTCTTGGCCGATCTCCACCGGCAGCCCCCCGATGTGGCAGCGCGCGGCATGCCCGACTACAGCGACGACTTGCTGCTGCGCGAGGCCGCGCTGCTGGTCGACTGGTATCTGCCGGCCGTGACGGGCGAGCCGGCGCCGGAGAGTGTGCGGCGCGCCTATCTCGATGTCTGGCGTGCGGTCCTGCCGGCGGCGCGCGACGTGCCGACCACGCTGGTGCTGCGCGACTATCACGTCGACAACCTGGTCTGGCTCGACGACCGTCCCGGCGTCGCCGCGTGCGGCTTGCTCGATTTCCAGGATGCAGTTGCCGGGCCGATCTCCTACGACGTCGTCTCGCTTCTGGAAGACGCGCGGCGCGACATCGAGGCGCGGCTGGTTGCGGACATGCGTGCGCGGTACCTCGAGGCAAGCGGCCGCGTGGGCTCGGCTGATCGCATCGCCTTCGACCGCAGCTACGCGGTCCTCGGAGCACAGCGCAACTGCAAGATCGTCGGCATCTTCACGCGGCTCTGCGTGCGCGACGGCAAGCCTGGCTACCTCAAGCACATTCCCCGGGTGTGGCGCCTGATCGAGGGCGATCTGGCGCATCCCGTGCTCGAACCGCTGCGCGCCTGGCTCGAGCGGCACATCCCCGGAGATATGCGCGGCATACCCGAGATCGCGCGCGAGATGGCGCGATGAGCATCGCGGTTCCCAAGCGCGCCATGGTGCTGGCCGCCGGGCTCGGCCTTCGTCTCCGCCCGATCACCACGCTCAAGCCCAAGCCGCTGGTCGAGGTCGGCGGCCAGACCTTGCTCGATCGCGCGCTCGACCGCCTGGATGAGGCCGGCGTGGAGACCGCCGTCGTCAACACCCACTACTACGCCGAAATGGTGGCGAAGCGCCTGGCGCAGCGTCGCCGGCCGCGGATCATCCTGTCGCCCGAGACGGATCTGCTCGAAACCGGCGGCGGCATCGCCCATGCCCTGGACAAGCTCAATCCTCCGGACGAAGGCGACCGGCCCTTCTATGCGATCAATGGCGATAGCTTCTGGTTGAACGGACCGAGCGACGTGCTGAAGCGCCTGGCGGCCGGCTGGGACGACGCCCGCATGGATGCCCTGCTCGCGGTCTATGCCACGCCCCACGCTCTCGGCTATGACGGCATGGGCGACTTCATGATGGACGAGCTCGGCCGGCTCAGGCGGCGCCGCGAGGACGAGGTCGTGCCCTTCGCGTTCATCGGGCTGCAGATCCTTCATCCGCGCCTGTTCCGAAATTCGCAGACGGGCGAGATCGAGGCGGGCGCTTTCTCGCTCAACCGCCTCTATGATCGCGCGGCTGGAACCGAGCGCCTCTGGGGCATCGCCCATGACGGCGAGTGGTTCCATATCAGCACACCCGAGGATCTGCGCGATGCCGAGGCGCAGCTCGGCACCAGATACTCGTTCTATCCGCGGATCTGACCCAGGAACCGAGCGGGGGTGGACGGGCCGGAGCCGGCATCCGATACTGCACCTGCCACAGCGCCGGCCTGTCCGGTTGATGAGAGAGCGCAGTGAAGTTCGCCATCGCCGTCAATCTCGAACGCTTCGATTCCGCCGACGACGTGCGGAACGTGACCGCCCGCGCCCTCGAACTCGTCCAGATGGCCGACGAGGGCGGCTTCGAGATGGTGCTCGCCCAGGAGCACCACACGATCGAGTTCGTGATCGGCCCGAACCCGTTCACGGCCATGTCGTTCTGGGCGGCCAACACCAAGCGGATCCGGCTTGGTACTGCCGTCGTCGTGCCGCCCTTCTGGCACCCGATCCGTCTCGCCGGAGAGGCGGCGCTGTTCGACGTGATGAGCGGCGGCCGCCTCGATCTCGGCTTCGGCCGCGGCGCCTATCAGCACGAGTTCGACCGCATGGCGGGCGGCATGCCCCATGTCGAGGGCGGCGACTTCATGCGCGAGATGCTGCCGCTGGTCAAATCCTTGTGGCAGGGCGATGTCGAATACAAGGGCAAGCATTGGGCCTTCCCGCGCGCGACGTCGGTACCGAAGCCCTTGCAGAAGCCGCACCCGCCGATCTGGGTCGCCGCGCGCGATCCCGGCACCTTCGACTGGGCGATCAAGCAGGGCGCGCACATCATGGCGACGCCGCTATCGCGTCCCCATGCCGAGGTCGAGGCGCTGGTCAAACGCTTCAATGACACGCTGGCCGCCAATCCCGGGGTGCCTGCCACCCGGCCCGGCCGGCCGCGCCTGCTCATGCTGCGCCGCGGCTGCGTCTACGAGGACAAGGCCGGCGAGCAGAAGGCGATCGATGCCTACATCACCTACGGAAGGCGCTTCGAGAACCTGTTCAAGAACATCGGCACGGTGACGAACGGCTTTCCGGAGGCGGTCGGGCTCGACCACATCGCCAACCGCGCCGAGTTCGACCCGGGCTTCATCCTCGAACACATGGTGTTCGGCCGGCCGGACGAGGTGGTCCGGAAGCTGCGCGCTTACGAGGCTTTGGGCATCGACCTGTTCGCCTTCAGCGCAACTTTCGGCCTGCCCCACGAGATGACCAAGCGGTCGGTCGAGCTGTTCATCGCCGAGGTCATGCCGCATTTCCGCGGCTCGCAGCAGCCGGCGCGCGCCGCCGAATAGCTCCGGCGAACATTTCTGACTGCCGAAGAGAACTTTGGTCACGGCCGGCGCACGGGGCTATGCTTCCCTGCCAGGCCCGATGGACAAGTTCGAACTCCCCGCCGATGCCGCGTTCTGGCATCCGAAGATCGCGATGCTTTATCGCTACTGGCGCTCGATACATCCGGAAGGCGGCGGCCTGCCGGGACGCCAGCACTTCGATCCGACCGACGTGCCGCGCCTGCTGGCCAACATATGGCTGCTCGATGTCGAGCGCGACCCTCTGCGCTTCCGCTATCGCCTTGTCGGCACGGCGCTTGAACGTTTCTACGGCGAGCACGCAACCGGCCGCTACCTCGGCGAGGTGAACAGCAAGTATTTCGATCCCGCGTACTTCCAGCACTACGCGCTGGTCGTCAACGAGCATGCCCACCACTACCGCCGCGGCGCGCCGACCTTCGAACCCGATCGCCGGATCGCGTCGCGCGCCCATGTCGAGCGGCTGCTCTTGCCGCTGGCGCGCGATGGCAGCACCGTGGATACGATCCTGGCGCTGACCGTCGTCCTCGACCAGGCCGGTGCGGAGATCTGAGCGGCAAGCTCGGCTACGCGTCGCGCCGCCAGACCACGGCAAAGCTCACCGGCCAATGCAGATAGGGCCGCCATTTCGGCTTGGTCTTAAGCCACTCCTCGTCGATCACGCATTCGTTGAATTCGACGAGCGACAGTGCGGCCATCAGGCCGGCGCGGAAATGCTCGCTGTGCAGATGGACGTAGCTGCTGATCGAAACCGCGCTGCCATCGGCACGATGGTAGTGCGTATGCAGCCCGTTCATCAGGAAGAACGGATGGTAGCCGAGCAGGACGAAGCATCCACCCGGCATGAGAAGGCGCGCCGCCTCGCGATAGACCGGCGCCACCTCGGCCAGATGCTCGTCGGCCAGCGACATGATGCACAAATCGTAGCTGCCGGATGGCAGGTCGGTGGCCGCGATGTCGCCGACGCGGAGCGAGCGATAGAGCTTCTTGGCCTCGGCGCGAGCCAGCATTTCCTTCGCGATGTCGACGCCGTCGATGGCGCCGACGCCCTTGGCTGCAAGACGCGCGCCGACTCGGCCGGTCCCGCAGGCGAGGTCGACGACATGATGCATGGCGCGCCAGTCGACCGAGGTAATGCCGTCGAGCAGCGGTTCGTCGAGACCGGTGGCCACCGTCGCCTCGTAGGTCGCCGCCCACTCGTCGTAGCCGGTTGCCGCATCGACGACGGGATAGCCCCGCTTGTCGAATCGTGCCGCATCCATTGCCTGTCTCCGTGGTGCCGAGCAGCGGATCGACGTGAGACCCGGCGTCGGGTGACCAGCTCCCTCACGGCCTCTTGCCGTTCGCGGCGAGCGAGGCATTCGTTCGCTCGGAGCCGCGGGCGGCCACCGCGTCGGACCGGCGCCGCCGCTCGATCAAGGTGCCGAGAATGCCACGCGGCATATAGATGATGAACAGGACCAGAAGCAAGCCATAGATTGCCGTGTCGAGCGCGAAGGCCGCCGAGCCAAACCAGGCCTTGAGCGTCGCAGATCCTTGGATCGTTACCCGCAGGCCTTCCGACAGCACCTGCGTGAACACCGCGCCGACCGTCGGTCCGAGCAGCACCCACATGCCGCCGGCGATGACCGCGAACACGATGTTGAGCGACACGCCGAGGCCGGCGATCGTGTCCGGCCCGATATACATCTGGTACTGCGCGAAGACGGCACCGCCCAACGCACACATGGCGGCACTCAGCGCTGTCACCTTCAAGCGCTCGCGCGTGACGTGAATGCCGACCGAGGCGGCCGCGTCCTCGTCCTGGCTGGCGGCATCGAGCGCGTAGCGGTCCATGCTGCGGTCGACCCGTACCCAGACGTAAAGGCCGAACAGCCAGAGGGCCAGCGCGATGTAGTAGGACAGCACGCGGTCGGGCTCGAACTGCATTGCGTAGAGCGAGATCCCGTCGCCATAGCGCTTTGGTTGGGTGCCGAGCGAGCCGCCGGTGTAGTCGCGCCAGCCGACGATGCAGAGCCGGACGAACTCGGTGAGGGCGAGGGTAAGCAGCGCGAAATAGTGACCCGTGATGCGCAGGCGGAAGCACGGATATCCGACCAGCAGCGCGACGATGGCCGCCACCGCCACACCGATGGGAATGCCGAGCCATGGCGTCAGCCCGGCGAAGTTCCACAGCAGCACGGTCGCATAGGCGCCGATGCCGGTGAACGCGCCGTGCCCGAGCGAGGTCAGGCCGAAGCGGCCCATCAGCGACCAGCCCGTGTAGATGAACGACCACAGCAGGATCTGGATCAGCAGGTGCAGATAGTATTTCTCCGAACCGCTGAACAGCAGGCGGATCACGAAGGGCAGCACCCCGAGCAATGCCAGACCGACCAATGCAGGACGCGAGATGCGGATCATGACTTGGCCGCGAACAGGCCCTGGGGCCTGATGAAGATGGCGACCATGAAGAAGAGGAAAGCCGTCGCGTAGCCCCACTCGGTCGCCATGCACGATCCGCCGATCGCAATGAACTGGCCGATGATGAAGGCGGCAATGAAGCCGCCGAGCATGTTGCCGAGACCGCCCAGCACGCAGATCATGAAGATGAGCGGCCCGAACTGAAGGCCGATCTGCGGATAGATGTCGTATTGCAGCACCATCAGCGCTGCCGCCAGTCCGGCGAGGCCGCCGCCGATCGCGGACGTGATCAAATAGACCCGGCGACTGTCGACCCCCATCAGCGGCATGATCTGGCGGTCCTGGGCGATGGCGCGGATCGCCGTGCCGATGTAGGTCCGGCTGAGGAAAAGCCACAGCGCCAGCATGCTGGCCAGCGCCACCACGAAGGTGATGACGCGCGACCAGGAGAACGACATGCCGGCGAAGCCAAGCGAGCCGAGGCGAATGCCCAGATTCTTGAAGTCGATGCCGAAGGCCATGGTGGCGGCGGCCTGCAGCAGGAAGAGCACGCCGCCCGTGACGAGCAGCTGGTTGATCGGCGCCGAATCGAGCACGGGCCGGATGACCAGATGATGCAGGGCCGCGCCGGCGAGCGCGATCAGCACGATGCCGATCAGTGCCGCGACCGGGAAGGGCACGCCTGCCTTGTAGGCGTGATGGATGCCGTACATGCCGACCATGACCAGCTCGGCGTAGCAGATCCACACCACGTCGATGACGCCGAAGATGAGGTTGAGGCCGAGCGCCAGCAGCGCCAGAAGCCCGGCGAGCAGGATGCCGTTGAGCACGGCCTCGAGGAAGAAGATGTCGAGGTGGCAATCCATTCAAAGCCCCATATAGGCCTTGCGAATCTCGTCGCTCGCCAGAAGCTCGGCGGCGGGACCGCTGGTCTTGATCCGTCCAACCTCGAGCAGGTAGGCGCGGTCGACGATCTTGAGCACCTGGCTGACATTCTGCTCGACGACGAGGACGGTATAGCCTTCGGCGCGCATGCGCCGCACCAGGTCGAAGACCTGATGCACGATCACCGGCGCCAGTCCCATCGACGGCTCGTCGAGCAGAACGAGTTTCGGACCGCTCATCAGAGCGCGCGCAATCGCACACATCTGCTGCTCGCCGCCCGACATGGTGCCGGCAAGCTGCGCGCGCCTTTCCTTGAGACGCGGAAAGAGGCTGTAGACATAGTCGAGCCGTTCGGCGAAGCGCGCACGTGCCGCCGGCGCGAAGGCCCCCATCTTGAGATTGCTCTCGACAGAGAGGCGCGGGAACAGGCGCCGCCCCTCCGGCACGTGGGCAATACCTGCCTCGACGATGCGATGGGGCGCAATCGCGCGCAGGGACACGCTCTCCATGTTCATCTCGCCGGCGCTCGCCGGCAGGAGCCCGGAGATCACGCGCAGCAACGTCGTCTTGCCGGCGCCATTGGCGCCGATCACGGCGACCGCCTCGCCGGCCGCAACCTGCATGGATACGCCGAACAGGGCCTGGAAGCCGTCATAGCCCGCATCGATGTCGCGCAGCTCGAGCATGGTCGCGTCAGGCCGCTCCCGCGGGCTGCTCGCTCGTGCCGAGATAGACCTCGACGACACGGGCGTCGGTCTGGGCCGCGCTCGGGCCGCCGACGAAAATGATCTCGCCATGATCGAGCACGACGACGCGGTCGACCACGCGCATCAGCACGCCCATGATGTGCTCGACCCAGACGATGGTGATGCCCATGTCGCGGCGGATGCGCTGGAGCATGTCGGCCGCCTGCTCCATCTCGTGGTGATCGAGGCCGTTGAGGCTTTCGTCGGCGAGCAGCAGGCGCGGCTGCGTGGCGATCGCACGGGCAAGCTCGAGCTTCTTGAGCGCCGCGGCGCCGAGGCCGGCGGTCGTGCTGTGCGCATCGGACGGCAGTCCGACCAGCTCCAGCGCCTGTTCGGCCGCGCGCCAACAATTGCTGCGGCTGGCGCTACGGTCCTGGCCGAAATAGGCGGACAGTGCCACGTTCTCGAGCAGGCTCAGATTGCGAAAGGGCCGGGGTATCTGAAAGGTGCGGCCGATGCCCTTGTGGCAGACCCGGTCGGCGGTCAGCCCGGCGATCTCGTCGCCTTGGAAGCGGATGCTGCCGGCCGACGGCGCGTACATGCCGGCGATGCAGTTGAAGATCGTGCTCTTGCCCGACCCGTTGGGGCCGATCAGGCCGAGAATTTCGCCTTGCTCGACCTCGAATGACACGTTGTTGACCGCGACCAGAGCGCCGAATGTCTTGGTCAGGCCGGTGGCACTCAGCATGGCCATGCTGCGGTCGATTCCCGGGAGGTTTCCCGATGCTTGCCCGCCCCGGGGCGGTCAACTGGCCCCCGGGGCGGCAAGTCAGTCAGGCGCGGCGCTGTGCGTCAGCGTGCGTAGGCGTGGCCCTTGGGCAGGGGCAGCACGGCATCAATCGTCTTGAGCGAGGCCGGCCAGGCGATCTTGGTCTCGCCTTTGACGTATTGCATCACCACGGGCGAAGAGCGTTCGTTCTGGCCCGCCATCTTGCTGCCGGCGGGGAAGAATTTCACGCCATAGCCCTGGATCGTGCCGCCCTCGGGAATGTCGGTCTCGAGTGCGGCCTTGCGCAGCGCCTCGGGATCGAAGCCGCCATGCTTCTTGATCGCACGCGGCAGCACGTCGGTCAGGAACACCCAGGCTTGGTTGAAGCCCATCGAGGTGTGCGGCGGCACTTCCTGTGCGCCGCTTTCGGCCTTGTAGCGCTTGACCATTTCGGCGGTGAGATCGCCGAGGCCGGGCTTCAGCGTCTTGGCGTCGAGCAGCTGCGCGGCGACGGGGTCGACGTTGTAGAACAGGTTGACGTCGTCCTTGAAGGTCTCGATCAGCTTGTCGATCTGGCCGTAGCCGGCGCCATGGCCGATCAGCGCGTCGAAACGCAGGCCGGCCTCCTTCGACTGGCGCAGGAAAAGCGTGATGTCGGGGTTGTAGCCGGTGTGCAGGATGATGTCGGGCTGGGCACGGCGCAGCTTCGTCACCAGGGCGGTGAGGTCGGTAGCGGTCGCCGCATACCCCTCCTTGTGGGCGATCTGCATGCCCAGTTCCTTGCATTTGGCCTCGTTGCCCATGGCGACGCCGACGCCATAGGGACCGTCCTCGTGGATGATCGCGACCTTGACGTCCTTGACCTCCTTCTTGAGCTTCGACTTGGCGTTCTCGGCGATGAAGGTGCAGGACGCCTCGCCGAACTGATCGGAATGGACCTGCGGACGGAACACGTATTGCAGGTTCTTGTCCTTGAGCACGGCAGACGCGACGCAGACATTGGCCCACATGAACTTCTTGGCCGCATCGACCTTGGCCGCCATGGGCACGCAATGCGCGCTGGAATAGACGCCCATGATCAAATCGACCTTGGCGTCGTTGAGCAGGCGCTCGGCCTCGTTGATGGCGACGTCAGTCTTGGACTGAGCGTCAGCGTAGATTGGCACGATCTTGTGCCCTTCGACGCCGCCCTTCTCGTTGATCATGTCGATCGCGATCTTGTTGCCGATGCCGGCCGCCTTCGATCCGCCGGCGGCGAACGGGCCGGTGTAGTCGTAGATCACGCCGATCTTCACGTCGGCCGAAACAGGTGCGACGGCGAGAGTGACCGCGCAGGCAACCGCACCTGCGCACAGCTTCGCGTGCGAGAAGTTCATGGCATCCTCCCTGGATGTGACGGGCCGTTCGAGGCCCTTCTCGGTTCGTTCGAGTGTGCGGATCAGGCCGGAAGCTTGTCAATGGCCGGCTTTGCCTAACGCCGCGCTTATGGGCAAGCTGATGGGAAGCGTGTGGGTCAAGAGGGAGGTTTGCCAAGCCATGACGACCAAGGTGTTTGCCCCCGGCGGCTATCGCTTCATTCCGGCCGTGTTCCAGTACTCGGGTGGCGTCGCCGCCGAGCCCGGCTTCGCCATCCGCCGGGTCCGATTTCGCGCGCCGATCCCCTTGGCCCAGGGTTTCACCGCGGTCGAGCGCCTGATTGCCGCCGCCGGCCGGCCGATGACATCCTTCTGCGCCTGCGAGCTGCGTTCACCGGCGCCATTCACCGATCAGGGTTTCCGCGGCTTCAACGAGCAATACGTGGTGACGCTGGGCAAATGGGGCATCTACGACGGCAAGACCAACCCGGTCGCGCGCAGCAATGTCTGCCCGGAGATCGATCCGCCGGCCGAGCCGTCGTTCCACGCCTTCGCTTTCACCGTCGCGGCACCGGCGGCGCCGAGCTTCGTGGTCGCTGGCAGTGGCGAGGCGCGCGAGGGTGGCCAGACCTACGGCGAGAATATCGTCCGACGCGGCGAGACGAGCCCCGATGCCATGCGCGCGAAGGCCGCCTTCGTGCATGGCGAGATGGAGCGTCGTCTCGGCCTGCTCGGCTTCGGCTGGAAGGATACGACGGCGACCCAGGTCTACACGGTCCACGACCTGTTTCCCTTCCTCGCCGACGACATCATCAGGCGCGGCGCCGCGCACGCGGGCCTGACCTGGCATTTCTGCCGGCCGCCCGTGCGCGAGCTCGAATACGAGATGGACTGCCGCGGCGTGGCGCTGGAGGAGGTGGTGTGAATCGGATCGATGGGATGTGGACACGCAGCCCCGTCAATCGCGGCGACGGTCAATCTTTTGGCTTCCTACCACCCCTTCCGATGTCCTTGTCGAAAATGGCGTCGGAAATGCCGCTGTTGATGATCTCGACGATGATGACCCGCTTGCCTTATGTCGCGGGGGAAACCATGTATGGGACGCCCGCCTTTTGGCGAACGGTCTCTTTCATCAAAAGCTTGAAGTTGCGATCGTAAACGCGCCTGGTCAGCAAGGACTTGAACGCGGCGCAGCGCCCAGCATCGGCTGCGCACTGGTCTTCGACTTGAATCCTGCCGCTCCCCGACCGGGGCGCCGACATGCCGATACGCATCGTGAAAGCCCGGCCGAAAATCCGGGCTTGGAACCGCAGGCGCGTGGTTGGACGCCGGCAGCACACCTTTTCTATCCAGTGCCTAGGGACGCCTTGCCGGTCGGCATGAAAAACGCCAATCTGATCACCATCACGCACGTGCTGAATGATATCGCGATCGGGGGCATCACCTACGAGATTGAGGACGGGGGAGCCGTATCAGCGGACGGGTAGGGGCCGCTTATAGCGTGGAGGGGGTGAATGTCAGCCCAAACGTCGGACAAGCTGCAGCTGTTCGCCGAGCATTCCTTGTTCCGACATCTGTCGCGCGACGAAATGACCAAACTGTTGATCCATGCGCGAGTGGAGCGCCATCCGGCAGACCGCAGGATCTTCGAAAAGGGATCGCCTGGACAGAGCATGATGGCCGTCGTGAGCGGGCACGTGAAAGTTTGCGCTCTGTCCGACGAAGGCAAGGAGATCGTCTTCAACATCATCAATCCCGGGCAAGTCTTCGGAGAGATAGCATTGCTCGATGGCCGAGAGCGGACGGCCGACGCGGTGGCCATGACCGATTGCGAGCTGCTGGTCGTCGACCGGCGCCATTTCTTGCCTTTTCTGCGTGAAAATCCCGACATTGCCACGCGCCTGCTCGGCGTGCTGTGCGAACGCCTTCGCCGAACCACGGAGCAGGTCGAAGACGTGTTGTTCCTCGACCTGCCGGCTCGGCTGGCCAAGACTCTTTTGCAGCTTGCCGAATCCCATGGTCGCCCCACTTCGGGCGGTCGGCGCATTGATCTCAAGCTGTCGCAGCGTGAACTCGGCACCCTGATCGGAATCTCGCGAGAGAGCATCAACAAGCAGCTCCGCGATTGGGAGAAGCTTGGCTATCTGCAGGTTCGAAGAGGGACCATCGTCCTCGCAGACGAGTCCGCGCTGAACAAGGTCAGCCTGCGCGAGTGATCGCGTGTCTGCGACTCTGCGAGCCCTCACAGACCTAATGCAGACCAGGCCGTCCCTCCATCCGAACCAGCTTTGTTCCCTCCAAAACAAGATTTTTCCGGCCTGTGAACCGGTTCACAGGTGTTCATCCGCTCTTGGTCCAGATTTGCCCCGCTGATCCCGTCGTTGATGGCCGCAGCCGCACTGGCAGGCAATGTCAACGGCAACAGCGACAACGAATGGGGGGCGATCGTGGAATCGAGGCTTCTGTCAGTCCATGTCCGGCCGGGATCGATGCCGGCGCTGTCGACCGTCGAAAGTGTCCGGTACCATCTGTCATGCGACACAGCTGTTGCAGCTCGCGCGTGCGCGCAGACAATGGCGCATTTTCAGCGCATACCTTTCACTGCGCTTCTGGATGCGCTGGCGCCGCATGTGACAGGAGTGCTCCTGCTCGATTCCCAGCTCCAACTGCGCTTCGCCGACCGTTTCGCCAGCGCATTGATCGATCGTCGCGATCCGTTCGTCATCGACGGCCAGGGGCGTTTGCGCTGCCGGGACCGCGGCGCGCAGCAAAGACTGGAGGCATTTGTCGGACGGCTCTCCGGTTCTACCAGCGAACCGTCGACCTCGCCGAAGCTTGCGAGCCTGGTTCCTCGTGTCGATGAAGGCCCGCTCTCGGTGCTGGTCAGTCGTCACCAATTGGTGCCCGGCCAGGTGTCGTTCCTTTTCGTTTTGAGAGATCCCGAGCGAGCGCCCGGGCTCGACATCGCGCTGCTCGCGGATATCTTCGACCTCACCCACGCCGAGGCAGCGGTTGTTGCCGGCGTGGTCGCCGGGTACAAGCCGTCGCAGATCGCAGAACAGCGCGGCGTCGTGATCGCAACGGTGCGTTGTCAGCTCAAGGCGGCGCGCGCGAAAATCGGGGTCAACGGCCAGGCCGAGCTGGTGTCGCGGGTGCTGAGGACGATGCTGATCTGATCGTGCGCCGCCCTTGGCCCGAGACGGCGACATCGGACAGGATCGAGACGGCTCTCCAGGAGGGAGGCAGGCTCAGCCGCGCAGCGCCCCGATCGCCTGGTCCGTGCTCAGCGCGTCGCCGAAAATCTGCAGGAACAGGCCGAAGGTCCGCCAGTCCGCCTCCTCGGTGCGCCCGGCATTGCCGTCGGTGATCATCACCGTCTTGAAATCGAGCATCGAGGCCTCGCGCGCCGTGGTTTCGCAGCACACATTGGTCACCGTGCCGGTGATGAGCACGCTGTCGACGCCCTTGGTGCGCAGCTCGCGCTCGAGCCGGCCGCCGCTGCCGCTGAAGCCGCCGAAGCGGTTCTTTTCGATCACTGCCTCGCCAGCTTGCCGGCGCAGCTCGGGCCAGATGCCATGGCTGTCCGCACCCCGGGTCAGCCCGGCGCGAAATGCCGCGCCGTGCTCGGGCGAGAAGACGTGGTCGAACAGCACGGACCAGCGGTCCTTCGGGTCGGGACCATAGGTCGAGATCACCCAGACGACATGGCCGCCTGCCGCGCGCAGCGCATCGGCGAGCCGGTTGATGTTGGGCACGATCTGGCGCGCCTTCGACACGTTGCTCTCGGGTGACAGGAAGAAATTCTGCATGTCGACGACGAGCAGCGCGGTGCGCTTGGGCTCGAGGCGCTCGAAGGGATGCGTGCGGCCGCGCCAGCGGCCGACGCGCTCGAGCACGTCCTGGGGAAACCGCGGATCGGCCATGACGCACCTCCTCTGTGCCGGCCAGTGTAGCGCCACCGCGGCGGCCGATGTAACGTTTGCGGTCGCGACACGCAGGGGAGGACAAGATGGCAGCGCCGCAGCGCGACTATCCGCGCGACCTCGTCGGTTACGGCCGCAACATGCCGAATGCGCAATGGCCGGGCGGCGCGCGCGTCGCCGTCAATCTCAACCTCAACTACGAAGCGGGTAGCGAGCTCTCGCTGCTGCACGGCGACGATCGTTCAGAGGCGATGTTGGGCGATACCGGCTTTCCTGGCGTACCGAATGCGCGCAGCGTGCTCGTCGAATCGGCCTTCGAATACGGCACGCGGCGCGGCGTGTGGCGGGTGCTGCGCATGTTCGAGGAACGCAAGATCCGCTGCAGCGTGCTCGCCTGCGTGTTCGGCTTCTACCGCACGCCAGAGGTGGTCGCTGCCATGCTCGAGGCCGGTCATGAGATCGTCAGCCATGGCTGGCGGTGGATCGACTACCAGCATATGCCGGAGGCAGAGGAGCGCGCGCACATCGCCAAGGCGATGAAGGGCCTGCGCGACATCACCGGCAAGGCGCCGGTCGGCTGGATGACCGGCCGGCCGAGCCCGAACACGCGGAGGCTGCTCGTCGAGCATGGAGGGTTGCTCTACGACCGCGACGCGCTCAACGACGAGCTGCCCTATTGGGTCGAGGTCGGCGGCAAACCGCACCTGGTGATCCCGTATTCTTACGAGACCAACGACAACCGCTGCGACCTGCACTGGGGTCTCGCGACATCCGACGATATCTTCAGCTATTGGCGCGACGCCTTCGATCTGCTGCACGAGGAAGGTGCCGACGAGCCCAAGATGATGTCGATCGGCCTGCACGACCGCGTGATCGGCCGGCCCGGCCGCGCGGTCGGCCTGGCACGTTTCCTCGACCATGTGCAGAACAAGGGCGCGTGGATCTGCACCGGCGAAGAGATCGCGCGCCATTGGATGGCTAAGCACCCGCACAAATCGAAGACTTGAGACTTCGCCGTTAGGATGTGAATTCGTGGTGGTGCGCCTGCCACCACTGCGCGATGTCAATGCGGCGTGCGAACCAGACTTTGCCCTTGGCCTGCGCGTAATCGATGAATTCGCGCAACGCCGAGGCGCGCCCGGGCTGGCCGATGTGGCGCGCGTGCAGGCCAACCGACATCATCTTGGGATGCGTCGCGCCTTCGTCCCACAGCAGATCGAGGCCGCGCTTGGCCAGCGTCAGGAACGAATCCGCATCCGGATGGCCCTGCGGAATGACGAAGCGGGCGTCGTTGTGGACGAGCGAGTAGGGCACGACCAGAAACGGCGTGCCGGCAACCGGGGTGTAGTAGGGCAGATCATCGTTGAAGGCGTCGGAATCGTAGAGGAAGCCGCCAACCTCCCGCAGCAGCTCGCGCGTGTGGATCGAGGGATTGTACCGGCTGGCCCAGCCCTTGGGCCGCTCGCCGACGGTCGATGCGATCGAATCGACGGCCGCCTGGATGCGCCTCTTTTCCTCGTCGCGGGTCAGCCGCCAGACCTGCTCCCAGCGCCAGCCATGGGCGCAGGCCTCGTGGCTTGCCTCGCGGATCCAGGCCGCGACCTCGCGGTTGCGCTCGAGCGCCACCGCCGACGCATAGACCGTGATCGGCGTCTTGGCCGCATCGACGATGCGCTGGATGCGCCACACGCCGGCACGCGAGCCGTACTCGTAAACGGACTCGGCGGCGAGATCGCGGATTTCGCGCGGCAATGACCAGGCGAGCTCGGCCATGCCCCCCTCGCTGTAGCCATCGCCGGCGGGGATCGAGGCCTCGGAGCCCTCCTCGTAGTTGAGCACCAGGCTGAGTGCCACGCGCGCGCCGTCCGGCCAGCGCACGCGCGGCGCTTGCCGTCCGTAGCCGACATAGTCGCGGCGCGGACCGGGAACGTCCTGGTCGATCAGCTCCATGGGTCAGCCATAGAGCAGCTTGGGCAGCCAGGTGGCGAGCGCGGGAAAGGCCGCGACGATGCCGAGCGCCACGAGCTGAAGACAGACGAAGGGCACGATACCCCTGTAGATCTGCATGGTCGTGACCGAGGCCGGCGCCACCGCGCGGATGTAGAACAGCGCGAAGCCGAAGGGCGGCGTCAAGAACTCGGTCTGCAGGTTCACCGCCATCATGATCGCGAGCCAGATCGGATCGACTCCCATGGCGAGCAGGGGCGGCGCCACCAGCGGCACCACGATGAACGTGATCTCCAGGAAATCGAGCGCGAAACCGAGGATGAACATGACGAACATGACGAGCGCGAGGGCGGCCCACTTGCCGCCCGGCAGTTCGCGCAGGAACTCGTGCACCATGTCGTCGCCGCCGAGGCCGCGGAACACGAGCGAGAAGATCTGCGCACCGATGACGATGCTGAACGCCATGGCGCTGATCTTGCTCGTCGTGCGCATGACCGAGGCGAGCATGCCCTGACGATGGAGGAGAACGAGCGACACCAGCAGGCCCCAGGCGAAGCCGGCGCAGCACCCCATCGCGAGCCAGATGCCGATCGTCTGGCCCGTGGTCGTCAGATCCCGTCCAAGCCGCAGGTCGACGGTTGCGGTGAGGATGATCAGCAGCAGGGCGCAGGCCGCGCCGAGCAGCACATGGACCCGGCGCTCGCCTGCGGCGCGCAACCCACCCAGCATGGTGGCGCCGACCGCGCCGACCGCCGCGCCTTCGGTCGGCGTCGCGACGCCGCCCAGGATCGAGCCCAACACAGCCAGAATGAGCGTGACCGGAGCGACGAGCGCTTGCACGACACGCCAGGCCAGCGCCCAGCCGGTTTCGATGCCGAATTCGCCGCGCGGCACGGCGGGCGCGCTGTTGGGCCGCCACCAGGCGAGGAACAACTGCCAAATGATGTAGAGGAGGACCAGGATGATACCCGGGATGAGCGCCCCGGCGAAGAGATCGCCGACCGAGACCGGATCGACCGAGAACTTGCCGGCCGCGCGCTGGGCCTGGATGTTGGCATTGGAGATCTGGTCGCCCAGCACGACCAGCACGATGGAGGGCGGGATGATCTGGCCGAGGGTGCCGCAGGCCGCGATCAGGCCGCAGGCATGGGCGGGATCGTAGCCGCGCCTGAGCATCACCGGCAACGAGATCAGGCCCATCGCCATCACAGTGGCGCCGACGATGCCGGTCGAGGCCGCGAGCAGGCCGCCGACCACGCAGACCGATACGCCGAGACCGCCGCGGATCGGGCCGAAGGCCTGCCCCATGGTTTCGAGCAGGCTCTCGGCGACCTTTGAGCGTTCGAGCATGATGCCCATGAAGACGAAGAGCGGCACGGCGATCAGGATTTCGTTGCTCATCACGCCGTAGATGCGGTTGGCGGTCAGGCCAAAGAAGATCGTGCTGAAGTCGCCGAAGACGTAGCCGATCAGGCCGAAGAACAACGCTGAGCCGGCCAGCGCGAAGGCAACGGGGAAGCCGGTCGCCAGGAAGAAAAAGACGACCACCATCATGCAGACGGCAAGGATCTCGTTGCCGGTCATGTCACACCCGAGCTTTTCTCGCCGGTGGCCTGGTCCGGCAGCGCCCTCGGCGGTGCGGTGCCCGTCATCGTCAGCACGGCGCGCGCCGCCATCGACACGCCTTGCAACGCGAGCAGGACCACGTAGACGAGGATGAAGGTCTTGAGCAGGAAAACGCCGGGCAGCCCCTTGACCTCGAGCGAACCCTCATAGGTGCGCCACGACGCCAGCACGTAGGGCCAGGCGGTGATCCAGACGAGATAGCAGAACGGCAGCAGGAAGATCAGCACGCCGGCCAGGTCCATCATCGCCCTCTGTTGCGGCGAGAACCGGCCGTAGAAGATGTCGATGCGGACATGCTCGTCGTCTTTCAGCGCGTAGCCGGCCGCGACCAGGAAGATGATCGCGTGCATGAAGACGACCGAGTGCTGCATGTAGAGCGAGCCCAGGCCAAACACGTAGCGCATCACCACGACGGCGAACTGGACGAGCACCATGGCAAGCGATACCCAAGCGATGGTACGGCCGATCGCGTCGTTGACGGCATCGATGCCGCCGGCCAGGGCTTTCAGCATGTCGAATTCCCGGAATGCACGAACGATCACCCCGCGCCGAGTTGTCGGCGCGGGGCTAGACTGAACTTTGCCCGAATTTTGACCAAGCCACTGATGTGACTCGCGTTTGTCTGCGGGTCCTGACTACAGGCTGGGCTTGACGGCGAGCAGATCGAGTGCGCGGCGCTGGATTTCGGTCGGGGTGGCGAGCACCGGGAAGGAGGCTGCGCGGCCGAAGCGGACGGTGTTGCGGGTGAGCGTGGCGAGATCGGCGAGCAGCGAT